>Ga0209512_1000102_pt1:5000-196235 | contig 196235 bp, 145 predicted proteins | sample frozenSSSSmetaG_FD_184142 | JGI IMG/M metagenome (GOLD analysis project Ga0209512, IMG submission 184142) | Glacier valley bacterial and archeal communities from Borup Fiord, Nunavut, Canada, to study Microbial Dark Matter (Phase II) -... | ecosystem: Environmental > Aquatic >... | reverse complement strand
GGCGCAACAGGTCTTCAAGGTCCAGCAGGAAATGATGGATTAGACGGAGCAACAGGTCCAATGGGTCCACAAGGTCCAACAGGCTTAACTGGTGCAACTGGTTTAACAGGAGCAGCAGGAACCAATGGTACAAACGGAATCGATGGTGTTGATGGCGCTACAGGTCCTCAAGGTCCAGCTGGTGCTACAGGTCCCCAAGGTCCAAGTGGCGTTCCAACTGCATTTACGTTTCTTTCTAAATCAGCTGACTATACGATTTCAGCTGGAGATATTGCGAATAATGTGTACTTAAAAAACACAACCAATTCAGTTATTACAATTACACTTCCTAGTGCTAGTACTGCTGGATCTGGTAAGATGATTTATATCACAAGTACATCTACAAGTTTATATCAATCAATTAATGTTTTAAGTGATGGGGTGGATTTGATGTATGGTTTTTACACTACAACTGGTGGAACGATGGATGTTTTTTCGGTAACATCTTCTAATATCGGTTGGATTCAACTCGTAAGCGATGGAACAAGTTGGAATATTTTAGGGATGTATTGGTAGTAGCATGCCTAATTTTACAAGAAAAACGTCCGATTTATTTTCGGACGTTTTTTTTATCTGTAAACACGTACTATTTTCTGTTAATCGACCTCTGGTGCCAATCGCAATACAATTCCATCAATGTCATCACTAATTGGAATTTGACATCCCAAACGACTATTTGGTTTCACAAAAAAGGCTTGATCTAGCATATCTAATTCTGCATCGCTTTGTTCTTCTAATGCGTGATCTGATTCTAAGTAACATTGACACGTTGCACACATTGCCATACCACCGCATTCGCCTTTTACGGGCAATTCATACGATTTACACAGTTCCATGATGTTCATGTTCATATCTGTGGGAGCCACTAATTCGTGTGCTGTTCCTTCTCTGTCAATGATTGTTACGGTAATATCTGCCATTTGAATTGAATTGAGGTGCAAAAATAACAGATTGTTGGGTTATAATCTAATAACCTGAGATTCTGTTTAAAGGGGGTTGTCTAACAAGGTTTGTCTAAACTAAATTTTGAAGGGGGTTAAAAAGTTGTTAAAATGCAAGGCATTGAGGATGAGATGTTGGGAATTTACTTGAGTAAATGACCAATGTCGATTTCCGAAAACAACGAAGCAGATTACAATTTTTTAGACACTTTCATAAAAAAACTCCCGCAATCCTAAAATCGCGGGAGTCCTATATAGTGTCGTTCCTTTCTATCCGAATTGCTTCGGGAAGAAGGCCCGAGAAAGCTCCTCGATCGAAATCTAGGAACTATAAATCCACTCTTACATCATTCCTGGCATTCCGCCTGGCATTCCACCCATTCCTGGAGCGTTTTCTTCTGGTTCGTCTGCAATAACACACTCAGTTGTCAATAGCATTGCTGCAATAGATGCTGCGTTTTCAATGGCAATACGTGTTACTTTCGTTGGATCTACAACTCCAGCTTCGTATAAATTTTCGTACTTATCTGTACGTGCATTGTAACCAAAATCATCTTTTCCTTCGCGTACTTTCTGAACAACTACAGCGCCTTCACCACCAGCATTGGCAATGATTTGACGTAATGGTTCTTCAATTGCACGAATAACAATCGCAATACCTGTTGTTTCGTCATCGTTTGAACCTTTCATTTTCTCAAGGTTCACAATTGAACGAATCAAGGCAACACCACCACCTGGTACGATTCCTTCTTCAACCGCTGCACGAGTTGCTGCTAACGCATCATCCACACGGTCTTTTTTCTCTTTCATTTCAACTTCTGTCGGAGCTCCAATGTACAATACTGCAACACCTCCAGCTAATTTAGCTAAACGTTCTTGCAATTTCTCACGATCGTAATCAGAAGTTGTTGCTTCCATTTGTGCTTTGATTTGTGCAACACGCGATTTGATGTCAGCACTGTCTCCAGCTCCATTGATAATGGTTGTGTTGTCTTTGTCGATTTCTACTTTTTCAGCAGTACCCAACATATCCAATGTAGCGTTTTCTAAGGTATAACCTCTTTCTTCTGAAATCACTTGACCACCTGTTAAAATAGCAAGATCTTCCATCATCGCTTTTCTACGATCACCGAATCCTGGTGCTTTTACAGCTACCACCTTCAATGATCCACGCAAACGGTTCACTACCAATGTAGCCAATGCTTCACCATCCACATCTTCTGCGATGATCAACAATGATTTTCCGTTTTGAACAACCGGCTCCAAAATAGGAAGTAACTCCTTCATGTTGCTGATTTTTTTATCGTAGATCAAAATCAATGGATGTTCCATATCAGCGATCATTTTCTCTGTGTTGGTCACAAAGTAAGGAGAAAGATATCCACGGTCGAATTGCATTCCTTCTACCGTTTTTACATCTGTTTCTGTTCCTTTTGCTTCTTCAACAGTGATTACACCGTCGTTACCAACTACTTTCATCGCTTCTGCAATCAATGAACCAATGGTCTCATCATTGTTCGCAGAAATCGTAGCAATTTGTTTGATTTTATCGTTGTCTGATCCAACTTCTTTCGAAAGCGCTTTCAAGTTTTTTACCACCTCGATTACCGCTTTGTCAATTCCGCGTTTCAAATCCATTGGATTTGCACCAGCAGCTACGTTTTTCAATCCTGCAGTGATGATTGCTTGAGCCAAAACTGTTGCTGTTGTTGTACCGTCTCCGGCAATGTCAGCAGTTTTGGATGCAACTTCTTTCACCATTTGAGCACCCATATTTTCAATTGGGTCTTTCAATTCGATTTCTTTTGCAACTGTTACACCATCTTTGGTAACTTGTGGTGCGCCGAATTTTTTACCGATTACCACATTACGTCCTTTTGGACCCAATGTTACTTTAACAGCGTTCGCTAATGCATCAACTCCTTTTTTTAGCTTCTCACGAGCTTCTACATCAAAATAAATTTGCTTTGCCATGTCGTTTTTTTCTAGTTGTTTGATTAACCAATAATTCCGTAAATATCCGACTCTTTCATGATGAGGTAAGTCGTTCCATCCATTTTGATTTCTGTTCCAGAATACTGTCCGAAAATAACCGTATCACCGACTTTAACAGTCATTGGTTCGTCTATTTTGCCATTTCCAGCTGCAATGACTGTTCCTCGTAAAGGTTTTTCCTTCGCAGTATCCGGGATGATGATACCACTTGCGGTAACTTGCTCTGCCGGCGCTGATTCAATAAGAACCCTGTCTGCTAAAGGTTTAAATGTTGTAGACATATTTGAATAATATTAGAAATTGAATTTTTGTTGCTACGCAACTGTCGAAGATTGTGCCAAGCACACTTTTCCAGTCATATTTTCAGTTTTTCAACCAAATGGACAAAAAAAATGTCAGTATGCTGACATACTGACATTCAAATATTTTTAAGATCTACCTAATTTATTGAGTTGTATTTCCTTTTGGAGCTTGAGGTGCTTGTCCATTTGGATTTTGACCTTGTTCCTGTTTAGCAGGGTCAACCGTTTTTGGTTTTTCTGGAGTAGATCGAATGGTAAGTACAATACTCAATACCATAATTCCTGCTGCTAGTGACCAAGTCGCTTTTTCGATGAAATCATTGGTACGTTGAACACCTCCCAATTGTTGTGCCGCGCCGAAATCAGAAGATAAACCTCCACCTTTTGGGTTTTGAACAAATACGACAACTACGAGTAAAATACTCGCTAAAATGATGATGATTGAGATAATTTCTGTCATTGTTATGGTGTTATTTTTTTCTTTAATGTGTCAATTTGGACTGCAAATAAACTCTTTTTTTCTGGAAATGACAACATCAATTGATGATAAACATGAATTGCTTTCGGATAATTGCCCTGAGCGGCATAAATTTTAGCCAATGTTTCTGAAATTGGGACAGCATTTTCGTCCAAACTTTCCTTCGCTTTTTTGTACGGTGAGAAGAAATCAGCCTTCGCTCGCGTGATGCTAGGTTCCTCTTTTATAAACTCTTCGATGATCTCATCCACTTTTTTCTTTTCAAATTCTAGTGGACTTGGATTGACCTTTTCTGCGGCACTACTTTTTAACCAAGACGTAAATGATCTTTTTTCACCGTCTTCTAATTTTTGATCTGTTTCAATGAATTTTTCTTGCGGTTTAATGAACGCTACTATTGGTTCATTCGCAATTTCAATTGGTTGAATTTCTTTGGTTTGTTCCTCGGTATGAATTTCTTCTGATTGATTTTCCTCCGAAATTGGTTCCGTTTCATTCAGGTCGAAAGCTTGTTCGCGGGTAAATGCATCTGTGATCGTCTCGAATTGTTCTAATGCAACAATTGGCGAAGTTGATGCTTCCTCTTCCGTAAAGTCAAGTGTTATTTCTGTTTCCTCTTCTTGAACATCAACTTCTTCGTGCGTCACTTCTATTTCGTGCGTCACTTCAATTGAGCTCGTTTTAACAGGCATTTCAATGATAGGAGCGATTGGTTGGATCGGATCTACTACTAGTGATTCTACTACCGTTTCTTCTGTCAATTCAACGGATTCATTTACAGGAAGTGTTTCGCGATTATTCAACAGTTGATACAATTGTGTTCGATCGCTTAAACGGTAAGCATGTTGTTGCAAAGCAGTATCTAAATCAATTGATTTTCCATTCGATAAAGCAGTGAGATACAGCAACGAAAATACTGCCGCATAAGGATGTTTCTCGCTCAATGATTTTAACGAAGCTGCTTCGGCTAAACCCAATTCATGTGGGTGCGTTACAAAATGAGATACTTGTTCTAGATTCATCATTTACCAGTTTGAACGTAGTTTACTAATAACATCTTGTACCACTTGTTGGTTGATTAGTTCGAGTAATTCATTCTCAACATCTGACAATTGCTGCGTTGCATCGTAATCGGCAAATCGGGTACTGGTCATTTGCATTTTTTCCAATCCTTTTGTCGGTGTAAGAATCGTGAAGTTAACCGAAACAGTTAACCGATTTTTCTGCGCACTTTCCCCATCCGTAATGGCTTGTGGAGTTGTATTGTAATTGGTAATCACCCCCGATATTTGAACATCAGAGGAATCAATTGCCGTGAGCATTTTTAAGCGGGTATTATTTTGGATACCGCTTCGCAACGATTCGGTTAATGTTGAATTGTAATTTCCAGGAGCAGTAGCTACATTCATTTCCAATGGTGTAACATAAAAATCGTCCCATTCTTCAGGCATACTATCGTCCACAAAACCGACTCGCGTTGGCCAGCATGAACTTAGTGTTCCTAAAACAATTCCTATGATGAATAACTTAACCATTTTTTTAATTGAAAATGTAAAATTGAAAATGTAAAATTGTAAATTAATTATGAATTTCTAAATTATGAATTATCAAGTAAATCGTTGGTTCTAACTTTATCTACTTGATAATTTTCAATTTTACATTTTCAATTAAACTCATCCTTGAATATCATATTCTTTTATTTTCCGATAAAGCGTTCGTTCAGAAATCCCTAACTCTTCAGCGGCGTGTTTACGTCTCCCTCTATGTTTGTCTAATGCTTTTTGAATCAATTCCTTTTCGCGGTCTTCCAATGAAAGCGATTCTTGCACTTCTTCATGGAGTTCGAAATCTTCTGTTTGAACTTCAACACTGTAATTAGGTGCAGGTTCCACTTTGGGCTGAACAGTTGGTAACAAACGTTGCTCTGCAGGAATGACATCTTTGTACATGCGATTGACCATGGCTGCTTGATCATTCGATAGATTAAAATCACCTTGCTGATTGAGGAGTTCAACAACTAATTTTTTCAGGTCATTTAAATCGTTTTTCATATCGAACAAAAACTTGTACATCAATTCTCGCTCGTCGTATTTTGTTTCAGATGAACCAACTAACGAAGGCAATTGTTCTTCAGGTGCTGGCAAGTAATGCTGTAAACGCAATGCATCAATTTCCCGTGTTTGTTCAATGACAGAAATTTGCTCGACCAAGTTTTTTAATTGCCGAATATTTCCAGGCCAATTATAGGTGTTTAGTAATTCAACCGCGTCATCTGATAATTTAATCATCGGCATACGGTATTTATCTGCAAAATCACTTGCGAATTTTCGGAAAAGCAAATAAATATCTTCGTTTCTACTGCGCAATGGTGGCAATGCAATCGGAACTGTACTCAATCGGTACAATAAATCTTCTCGGAATTTACCACTTGAAATGGCCCGTTGCATATTCTCATTTGTTGCTGCAACAACGCGAACATTCGTCTTGAAAACTTTCGAAGAACCCACTCTGATAAATTCACCTGTTTCGAGGACACGGAGTAAGCGAACTTGTGTTTGCATCGGTAATTCAGCAACTTCATCCAGAAAAATAGTTCCACCGTCGGCTACTTCAAAATATCCTTGACGACTGCCTGTTGCACCTGTGAACGATCCTTTTTCGTGCCCGAATAATTCAGAATCAATTGTTCCTTCTGGAATTGCACCGCAGTTTACAGCGATGTATTCAGCATGTTTCCGTGAACTTAGTTGATGAATGACTTGTGGAATAATTTCTTTTCCAGTTCCACTTTCACCTGTTACCAAAACCGAAATATCAGTTGGAGCTACTTGAATGGCAACTTCCAGTGCGCGATTTAACAAAGGAGCATTCCCAATGATTCCGAATCGCTGTTTTATTTGTTGAACATTCATAGTCTTATTTCGATGTGTTCGTTAAAGGTCGTGAAACTTGTTCTCCTATTAATGTTGCAGAAGTACAATCATTGATTTTCACCCATACATAATCGCCTTTTTTAGCAGTTCCTTGAGGGAAAACAACTTTTGTATTGCGTTGATCTCGACCAACTAAATCAGTAGCAGATTTTTTTGAAACTCCTTCCACCAAAACTTGATGAACTTCACCAATTTGACTGCGGTTATTGGCCAATGAATGACTCAATTGTTTCGCAATGATTTCATCCAAACGACGACTTTTGATCACCTCAGGAATATCATCTTCAAATTTGCGTTCGGCTAGTGTTTTTGGACGTTCTGAATACTTATACATGAAAGCGAAATCGAATTTCACTTCATCCAATAAAGTCAAAGTAGCTTGGTGTTCTTCTTCGGTTTCACCACAAAAACCTGTAATAATATCTGTAGAAATCCCACAATTTGGAATAATACGTCGAATGGCAGCAATGCGATCCAAGTACCAGTCACGATCATAACCGCGATTCATCCGTTGTAACACATCAGAATGCCCTGATTGAACAGGTAAATGAATGGATGGACAAATATTTTCATAACGTGCCATCACTTCAAGCACATCATCCGTCATATCTTTTGGGTGAGAAGTCGAAAAACGAATGCGTAAGTCGGGATGAATTTGCGCTACCATCTCCATCAATTCTGAAAAATTGGTTGTTTTTTGCGCATCATCTTTAATCACTCCTTTGCTCGTCATGTTCCAGCGGTAACTATCTACATTCTGGCCCAATAAAGTTACTTCTCGGTAACCTTGGTTAAAAATAGCGGTACATTCCTGAACTATGGTTTGTGGATCACGTGATCGTTCTCTACCACGGGTAAAAGGAACCACGCAAAAAGAACACATGTTATCACAGCCACGTGTAATGGAAACAAATCCAGAAATCCCTCCAGCATCCAAACGAATAGGGGAGATGTCGCCGTACGTTTCCTCACGAGAAAGCAGCACATTAATGGCTTTTTGACCACCATTGACTTCATCGATCATGCCTGGTAATTCGCGGTATGCGTCAGGACCAGCAACCAAGTCAACCAATTTCTCTTCCTCTAATAATGTTTGTTTTAGGCGTTCAGCCATACAACCCAAGATCCCAACAACTAACTTCGGTTGGGCTTTTTTCTGCTTTTTAAATTCAGTTAATCGTTTGCGAACACGCATTTCAGCATTATCGCGGATGGAACATGTATTTATTAAAATGACATCAGCTTCCTCAGCATTACGTGTCGTTGTATAACCATCCGTTGAAAGAATAGAAGCGACAACTTCACTATCAGAAAAATTCATCGCACAACCGTAACTTTCTACATATAGTTTTTTAGAACCAGTTGTTTGACTTTCTATTACCAATGCTTCTCCTTGTACTGCTTCGTCTATTATTTTCGTATTACCGAGATCCTCGATCATTTGATTCTTAATTATTGTATGCAAAAATAGAAATTTCTACGGTTCATGTCAAAATGTCAGGTGATACTTTGGAATTAGGAATTAAAAAATTATGAATTATAAAGTAGAGACGACTCTTAACAACGATCTGACTATATAATTCTTTTGAACTTCGACAAGCTCAGTTCAAAAGAATTATGAATTATAAAGTGGATTGTGCTCTTAACCGTAATTCCTTTTATAATTAAAGAATTCATAATTTATAATTCAAAATCATCAGTTCTAACTCAATCAAGTCTTCCTAACCGTAATCCCCTTCCTAATTAAAGAATTCATAATTCATAATTAAAAAAACAAATCTCCTCTCCAAAAAACCACATCTCTATCGCTTTTAAAATTCTTTTTTCACATTCAGATGCCCTATGTCAGAAAAATAAACTATCGTTTATAATAGGGGCTAAACAATCAATGCTTCTTAGGTGTTTGTTTTTTGAACAGAAAACTTCTTATTTTGCATCGCTTTTAGTGTTTGAAGCAGCGTAATACCATAACATGAGTAAAAACTTAGTAATAGTAGAGTCACCAGCAAAGGCAAAGACCATTGAAGGATACCTAGGGAAAGATTTCACCGTGAAATCGAGTTTTGGACATGTCAGGGATTTGGCTTCAAAAGGACTGGCAATCGATATTGAAAATGATTTCTTGCCCGATTATGAGGTGAGCGCAGATAAAAAAGCACTTGTTTCGGAGTTGAAAAAGTTAGCAAAGGAGGCGGAAGTCGTATGGCTAGCAACGGATGAGGACCGCGAAGGAGAAGCTATTTCGTGGCATTTATACGAAACGCTTGGTTTAGCGAAAAAAGAAACAAAACGTATTACTTTCAACGAAATCACTAAAACAGCGATTTTAAAAGCAATTGATAATCCGCGTGAAATCAATAAACCATTGGTAGATGCGCAACAAGCTCGTCGTGTTTTGGATCGGTTGGTTGGATTTGAACTTTCACCAGTTCTATGGAAAAAAGTACGACCAAGTTTATCAGCTGGACGTGTTCAATCGGTAGCAGTGCGTTTGATTGTTGACCGTGAAAAAGAGATCATGCACTTTTTGTCTGAAAGTTATTTCCGTGTAAACGGTGCATTTCTGAAAGGGAAAGAGGCAATCAAAGCAGAAGTAAGCAAGCATTTTGGAACCGACACAGAGGTGGAATCCTTTTTAAATAACTGTGCAGGAACGACTTTTACGGTGCAAGATGTACAAACAAAGCCGGCAAAGAAAACACCAGCAGCTCCATTTACAACTTCAACTTTGCAACAAGAGGCGAGTTTGAAATTGGGCTATTCTGTTTCACGTACCATGCAAGTTGCACAACGATTATACGAAGCGGGACGCATCACTTATATGAGAACGGATAGTGTTAACTTATCTGAAACCGCTCGTACAGGTGCTGAAGTAGAAATTAAATCTGCTTATGGAAATCAATATAGTAATCCAACTGTCTACGCTACCAAAAGTACAACTGCTCAAGAAGCCCACGAAGCAATTCGTCCAACTGATTTTGGTTTACATGCCTTGACTGCTGGTGACACGGAAGAAATTCGATTATACGATCTTATTTGGAAACGTGCGATCGCTTCGCAAATGAGTCACGCTCAATTGGAGCGCACTACTATTTCAATTGGAAACGAAAAACTTTCTGAAATATTCGCAGCAAAAGGTGAAGTCATCAAATTTGATGGATTCCTGAAAGTATACATGGAAACTTCTTTAGATGATGAAGAAGATGGAGAATTAGAAGGGCTTTTACCAGCGGTAACAGTTGGTGAAAAACTAGATGTGCAATTCATCCGTGCAACCCAACGTTTTTCCCGTGCCCCAGCGCGCTATGTAGAGGCATCTTTAGTAAAGAAATTAGAAGAATTGGGAATTGGTCGACCTTCTACTTACGCACCAACTATTTCAACCATTCAGAAAAGAGGATACGTTGAGAAAAAAGAACGTGAGGGGGAAGAACGTCCATACCACGTCATGGAATTGGTCGGAATGGCAATTGAACGCTCCGTTAAAACCGAGATTACAGGAAAAGAAAAAAACAAACTATTTCCTACAGATATAGGAATGGTAGTGACTGATTTCTTAAAAGAACACTTCGAGCACATCATGGATTACCATTTTACTGCTGAAGTTGAGGCACAATTTGATCAAATTGCGCATGGCAAGATCAATTGGACAGACATGATTCGTTCATTTTACAGTCCTTTTCACTTGACGGTTGAAGATACGTTAGAACATTCTGATCGCGCTACAGGTGAACGAATTTTAGGTGTACATCCTGTTTCTAACAGAAAAGTGCTTGCTCGAATCGGTCGATTTGGACCAATGATTCAAGTTGGTGACGAAAAAGAAGATGGTGAAAAACCACAATTTGCATCCTTGCTGGGAACACAATCCATTCATACGATTACACTTGAAGATGCATTGGAATTATTCAAACTTCCAAGAGTTATTGGTGAATTTGAAGGAGAAGTTGTAAAAGCAAATGTTGGACGCTTTGGACCGTATGTGCAATTGGGGAAATTATTCGTCTCATTGAAAAAAGAAGACGATCCGATGCAAATCGATTTAGATCGTGCCATTGTTTTGATAGCTGAGAAGCGCGAGATTGAAGCAAATCGCTTAATCAAGGATTTCCCTGAGAATACGGAAGTACAACTCTTAAATGGTCGCTATGGTCCATATATGAAAATTGGTAAAGACAATTTTAAATTACCGAAAGGAACAGAAGCAGCATCGTTGACATTAGAACAATGCCTTGCGATAGCAGCAGATCCTGCAAATGCTCCTAAAAAGAAACCTGGAGCACGAAAAGTTGCAGCAGCGAAGAAGCCGGCAGCGAAAAAACCTGCAGCGAAAAAGCCAGCAGCAAAGAAGCCAGCAGCAAAAAAGAAATAATGATAAAATACGGAGATTTAATAGTCTCCGTATTTTTTGCTTAAAACAGTTCATTTCAATAAGTATCACCTACTTTATTTCGGTCGATAGAATTTGAACATCAAAATCATTCGTGTTTTTTAAAAAAGAGTAAGGGGTTTTGCAATGGTCTTAGAGTTTTCCACGTTCGCTTCTTCATTCTTATTTTGAAAACCATCCTTTTGTAAGATTTGTCCACTTATCTTTGCCCAAATTCAGGTAATGAAAGATCTTTCAATTTATTTTAGTCCTTTAGTACAAGAAACCAATTTCCCTGCTGATACAATCGGTTCGTTGATTGAATCGAATAATCAACATGGGTTTCCGCAATTGGATAAAAGCGGAGTTGCATTGATCTATGTACCTGAATTCAGAAACGGACAACCCGAATTACATCAGCAAACAGATGATCGTTTCCGTGAAGCATTTCAAGGATATTTCCCAGGGGCACATTGGAAAATGACCATTTACGATTTAGGAACACTTCTTCCAGGTGAACGAGTAGAAGACACTTATTTTGCATTGCGACAAGTGGTTGCTGAACTCGTAAAGAAAAAAATCATTCCGATTGTTATTGGCGGAACACAAGATTTAACCTATGCCATGTATCAAGGCTACGAAGAATTGGAGCAATTGATCAATGTAATGAGTGTTGATTATAAATTAGACTTGGGTGATCCGGATCAGCCTGTTCAAAAAGATGCGTTTGTAAGTAAATTACTGATGCACCGTCCCTGTTTTTTATTCAACTATTCAATTCTTGGTTATCAAGTGCCATTTGTGAAACAAGCAGAACTCGATTTGTTTGAAAAATTGTATTTCGATGCTGTTCGACTAGGTGAGTTTGTTACCGACCCACGAATTGGAGAACCGTTGTTACGGAATGCTGATTTATTGTCAATCGACCTTCAAGCATTAAGGAGTAGCGATTTTTCTGGAGATCATTATACGAATCCCAATGGATTTTATAACCAAGAACTTTGTCAATTGGCTCGATATGCAGGAATCAGTGATAAATTAACTTCATTCGGAATTTTTAATTTGTTACCGGGGAACATTCGTTTTCAAGCGCATCAAGAAGTTGCACAACTGATTTGGTACTTCTTAGATGGATTTGCACAACGGGTAGGGGATTTTCCAATAGGTTCAAAAAAAGACTATACGCGTTTCACTGTTTTCATGGAAGAGATAAAACACGATTTAATATTTTTTAAAAGCAATAAATCGGATCGTTGGTGGATGGAAGTTCCTTATCCGCCAAAAGAAGGACTCAAATTTGAGCGCCATCATTTGATTCCATGCAACAAACAAGACTACGATTTAGCCCTAGAAAATGACATTCCAGACCTTTGGTGGAAAACTTATCAAAAATTAGGGTGACCTTTTTTTAAACCTGACATTCACTAGATAAGACGTGAATATTCAGTTATCTTCAACATTACATTGTGGAAAACTGAAGAACTAATTAATAAAAAGTTTTTATTGTTCCGAAAAATACTTATTTTAGTCGCCAATTGGCTAAAATTTGTTAAAGTCAGAAGAGTAAATACCGTACTAAGTACACCGTTTATGAAGAAAAGATTACTCGCTCTATCTACGCTGGTGCTAGCATCAGCAGGAGTTTATGGTCAGCAAGACATCGCGTTGACCCACTTTATTTACAACAAAATGTTGTTCAATCCAGCTGCGGCAGGTATTGACGAAGGAGTTTGTGGAACACTTACTTATCGCAATCAATGGGATAAAGTAAATGGAGCCCCAAATTCTGCGTTGTTTAATGCTGAGGCAAATATTGAACGTTGGTTTCCGGCTGGAGTCGGAATCTCATTTGCACATGATGCAATAGGTTTCAATCGTCAGAACAATTTGTTGTTAAATTATTCACAGCACATTGTTACTGGTTCTGGTACTTTAGGTATCGGTGTTGGTGTTGGAATGGTGAATTTTGGTTTGGATCCAAATTGGGTTCCGCCTTCAACATTGATTGATCCATCATTGCCTGCTAAAACTTCAGCAACAACCTTGGATTTAAATGCTGGTTTGTATTGGAAAGGAGCAACTAAACCCTATTACATTGGTTTGTCTTCCACTCACCTCTCTGCGCCAGATATTGCTCAGGCTTCTATATTAGGTGCTGGTAGTAGTGTTTCGTACAATACAGCTCGTCACTATTATGTAATGGGTGGATATACCATTGAGCATTTAGGTCCTGGAGATTTAGATTTGCAAGCAATGATGCGTACTGACTTGGTTAAATACTCTGTTGATATCAATGCGCGTTACATTGTCAATAAAATGTTTTATGGTGGATTAACCTATCGAACATCAGATGCGATTGCTGTAATGGCTGGTTTTATGATTGATAGAAAGTTTGTGGTTGGTTATTCTTATGACCTCACATTGAATAAGTTATCAAGTGTATCAAGAGGTACGCATGAGTTGATGGTTAAGTATTGTTACTTCATTCCACCAGCACCAGTGCAGAAGTCGAAACACCCTAGATGGTTGTAAGATTAAAAAAAAATAAAAAACTTTGTAACCATTTTTTGTACAAAGCCGTTATATCGAAAATAGTGATCCTGTAGATTGTGAATGATAGATCCGGAGTTGTAAAATTGAGCTAGAATGAAAAAACTGTTGTTAATCGGTTTAATTGGGACCTTCTTGGCTGCATGTAGCACACGTAGTGGGCACTTGACAGGAGTATTAGGTCGACGCGTATACCAGCCAGAGATTCCTCTGGGAATGGTGTATATTCCATCGGGTTCTTATAATATGGGAGAGAACGATCAGGATGTACCTTTTTTGCACCAAACACGTGCGAAGACGGTTTCTGTTCAGGCCTTCTATATGGACCAAACGGAAATTACGAACAACGAGTATCGTCAATTCGTTGAGTGGGTTCGCGATTCAATCGCACGTGAATTAATTTATTCAGGTGTGGAAGAAGATGGGGATGCTGCTGATTTCATCAACTACGAAGATCGTTACTTCGATGGTGTTGAGATGGTTGATTTCGAAGAAGCTAACCGTGATGAGAATCGCGCTCAGTTTGCTTTGAATTGGGATCGCCGTTTCTCGTATGATGATGAAGAAAATCTTCCTTTGTTGGCAGATATGTATTATCCGCAAGCAGAGCGTTTTTACCGTAGTCGTGATATCGATACGCGTAAATTGATTTTCAAATACTATTGGATAGATTTCAGAGAAGCTGCTCGTCGTGGTCGTATAGAGATTGTTCCAAATGGTTTTGATAATCAAGGAAACAAAGTTGCTGACGAGCACCGTAACTTGAATACGCCTAATCACCCGTTCACGGATGAACCTCAGGGTCTTGACTCTGATTTAGGTTACTTCAATAAAAAAGGACAAAACAATGCCATTCGTGGTCATGAAGATCGTCAACGCTTTATCATTGATGAGTCAATTCAAGTATTTCCAGATACTTTGTGCTGGGTACGTGACTTTACTTACTCGTTCCATGATCCAATGACGAACATGTATTTCTGGCATCCAGCTTATGATAATTATCCAGTGGTTGGTATCACATGGGTACAAGCAAAAGCATTCTCTGTTTGGAGAACACAATTGCTAAATAGTTGGTTGGAAGCTATGGGAGATTTATTCGTGAATGATTTCCGTTTGCCAACAGAAGCAGAATGGGAACGCGCAGCACGTGGTGATTTAGCCAATTCACCTTACCCTTGGGGAGGTCCATACATTCGTAATGAAACGGGTTGTTTCCTTGGTAACTTTAAACCAATGAGAGGTCGTTACTTTGAGGATGGAGGTTTCCATACTGTAAAAGCGTATTCATATAATCCAAACGGATGGGGTCTGTATTGTATGGCTGGAAACGTATCAGAATGGTGCGAAACTGCTTATGATGAGTCAATGTATGAATTTTCACACGATTTAAATACTGATTACCGATACGATGCAATGGATTGGGATCCACCTTCAATGAAACGTAAAGTTTTACGTGGTGGTTCTTGGAAAGATGTCGGTTATTATTTGCAAACTTCAACTCGTACATTCGAGTACCAAGATACAGCCAAATCGTACGTCGGTTTCCGAGATGTGATGACACATTTAGGACGTGGCGGACGAGACTTCTCTAAAGAAGGAGGCGAAGAAGTTCGAAGCGATATCCAACTTCGCTAAGAATAACAAACAAACAATTACAAACAAAAATCTTTAGTTTAAACCTAAAAACAAACAAAAACTATGAAACCAGGAAGTAAAGGATGGAAAAAATTTATGGCGAAACTCTACGGTTTCGGTGCGGCAGTCGTTATCGTAGGAGCGTTATTTAAAATTCAACACTGGGCATTTGCGTCGGAAATGCTTATCGTTGGTCTGAGTACAGAAGCATTGATCTTTATCTTCTCTGCATTTGAACCAATTCATGAAGATCCAAATTGGGAGTTAGTTTATCCTGAATTGGCATTAGGTCACAGTGATGATTTAGATCACGATGCATTGACAACTGCAAAAGGTGGTGGTCGCAATAGTGGTGGTAATGGTATCACTGATCATTTAGACAAAATGTTGGAAGAGGCAAAAATTGATGGTGAATTATTAGAGCGTTTAGGCGATGGTATGCGTGCTTTAGGCGAAAATGCTGCACAATTAAAAGGAGTTACTTCTGCTGCAGCTGCAACGGATTCGTATGTTTCTTCTTTACAAGCAGCTTCTGATAAAGTAGCTACATTGTCTGAAGCTTATGAGAGAGCGTCTGTGTCGATCTCTGGTATGACTTCTAACACACAAGAAGGCGAATCATTCGGTGAGCAAATGCAAAAAGTTTCTAAAAACTTGGCTGCGTTGAACAACGTTTACGAATTGCAATTGAAAGGTTCTTCTTCTCATTTAGAAGCAACTGAGAAATTCCAAAGTCAAGTAACTGAAATGATGAAAAACTTGTCTGATTCTGCTGAAGATACACGTCTATACAAAGAAAATATGGCGATGTTGTCTAAGAATTTAACTGATCTTAACGGTGTTTACGGAAACATGCTTAAAGCAATGACGATTACAAGATAATTCTTGTGATTTAATTATTGTTAGTTAAGTTAATGTAAACCAATAAAATTAGTAAATCATGGCAGGAGGAAAAGAAACCCCAAGACAGAAGATGATCGGTATGATGTACTTGGTATTGACTGCGCTTTTGGCGTTGAACGTATCCAAGTCTATCCTCGATGCTTTTGTCGCAATTGAAGAAAATATACAAATCTCCAATGAAAACGAATTTCAACGCGGTGAGGAGAAATTGTCTGAGTTAAAAGAGAAATCTGAAGACAAGTCAGTTCCTGATGCGATGAAAAAAGCAAAATTGTTGATGAAAACCGTTGCAGAAATTGATAAAATGACTGCTGCGCGTATCAAGGAGATTGATGAATTGAAAATGGAAATTTTAACAGCTTGTAAAGAAGATATTACAACAACAGGCGGAAAAGAAAGTATCATTTTTGAAAAATTTCCAGCTGGTTCATTGAAACCAACACGAATGAAGTTGGATCACGTACAAGGTAAAGACAAGTACGATGAGCCAATGCACATTTTGATTGGTGAAGACATCACTGCTCCTAAAGGAAAAGGGATGGATTTGTGGAACAACTACAACAAGTACCGTAATGACTTGACTGAGATAATCGCTAGTTCGATGCCATCTGAAGGAAAGAAATTTTTCTTCAAAGCACCGAAGATTAATGAGTTCAAAGATTTGAAAGACTTGTATGCGAAAATTGACAAATCAATTAAATCTTCGAATGTTAGTCCTGATGATCAGGATGTCATTAAGAAAATTTATGCTTCATTGACTAAAAATGAGCGTTCAGAAGTACATGAGGTGAAAAATGTTCACTGGATTGGTAAAACCTTTGACCACGCTCCATCTGTAGCTGCTTTGGCATCTTTGTCATCCATGCAAAAAGAGATCTTAACAGCTCGTGCTGATGCTGTTGCATTGATCCGTGCACGTGTTGGTGGTGGTGAATACTCGTTCAACAAGATTATGGCATTAGCTTATGGTCCTGAAATCGCCAATTCTGGTGAGGAAGTTGAAGTACAAGTATTAATGGCTGCATTTGACTCAGATAAAAAACCTATTGTAACAATGGGTGGTTCTACTGTTAGTGATGTAAGAGATGGAAAGGCCTACATCAAAACAAAAGGATCTGGTGCTGAAATGAACCTATCTGGTACAATCACGATTTTGAATAAATCTGGTGTAGCTAAAACATTACCATGGGAAAAAACGATTAAAATTATGAAACCAGCTGGTACTGTATCACTTCCTGAAATGAATATGTTGTACCGTGGGTATAACAATATCGTGGAAGGTGTTGCTTCAGGTTATGATGAAACAGTTTTGAGTGGAAGCGGTGTTTCTCTTACAAAATCTGGTAAAGGTTATATCGGTAGAGTAAGTGGAACAGGTCGTGAAGCGTCAATTACAGTTTCAGGAAGAAACAACGTTACGAAGAAGACAGAATCGTTAGGAGTATTTAAATTCCGCGTTTCTAATTTACCTCCGCCATCCTTGTACTTAGGTACATTAGGAAGTGGTGGTTCTGCTTCAGCTTCTTCGGTTAAAGCGATGAGTGCATTGTTCATGAAATATCCACCAGAGATTCCGTTAAAAGCGTCATTTGAAGTGGGTACATGGGAAGTTTCTGTTTCTGGAGCTCCTCGTACAGTTCAAGGTTCTGGTAAATCATTATCACCAGAGGCACTTAATTTGATCAGACAAGCTCGTCCAGGAAATACAGTAAGTATCTCTGGTAAATTTAAGGGTCCGAATTCAGGATTTGCTTCTTGTGTGATCAAGGTTAATTAAGAGAATTTAAAATTAAAAGAGATGAAACGTTTACTAATCTGCGCAATGGTTGCAATATCTGGAGTAACCTTAGCACAACCGGAAATTAATGGTGGTCCTGTTAACGTTCCCTATGCGGGAGTTGTGGATGGTGTCTACGTGAAAGAGATTATTCCTACCAAGCGCATGATTCCTTATGAGTTTGTCCGTGAATCGGATGTAACTTGGAGTAAACGTGTTTGGCGAGTGATTGATATGCGTGAGAAAATCAATCACCCAATCTATTTGCCGTTCGATTATTATGATCCGCAAAATAACTGGGTGCGAAATTCTTCACGTTGGTCACTATGGACGATCATGAAACACCATATTTTGAATGGTGATTTGGATATGTTCTCACCAGATAATCCTTACGATTTTCAAATGAAGGATGGTGATTCATTCAAGTATCCAATTGTTCCAGAAGAGGGAAAAAGCTATGCAACAGATTCAATATTTCGCGCTAAAGCTTTTCAATACTTAGGTAAATTGGGGCCACAATCTACCACTCCAATTGCAAATGAATATGGAGAAGATTCCATTATTTTCTTAGCAGATGGAACAACAGAATACATTTATCCTCCACGTGATACTACTTGGATTTTGTCTAAAGACATTGTTCAATACCGTATCAAAGAAGATTGGTTCTTCGATAAGGAGCGTTCTGTGTTAGATGTGCGAATCTTGGCAATTGCGCCAGTTACGTACACGATGGATGATAACAATCAAATTATGGGTCTCCGTGAAACATTCTGGTTGTATTTCCCACACTGTCGTTACATTTTCAATAACTACTTTGTCTACAACGAGCAAAATGATGCCCAGTGGATGAGTTTTGACGACATGTTCTGGAAACGACAATTCAGTAGTACCATTTACAAGGAGAGTAACGTTTTTGATCGAGAAATAGAATCCTATCGTACTGGTGTTGATGCACTGATGGAATCGGAAAAAATAACCGAGGAAATTAGATTGTTTGAACACGACGTTTGGAATTTCTAATTCAATAATACTTTTAGAAAGCCCTTCTATCTGCTTATGCGGAGGAAGGGCTTTCTTTTTTTACCTGTTTTTTAACATGGGATCCATGTAACCCTTTCTTGTTCTGACGTTTTATTCTCAAAGCCCTAAGTCCAAATTTAATTTTTGAGAGATGAAACAGTTACTAACCATCGCCATGATAGTGCTCTATAGAGTAGCTTTGGCACAATGCACCATCAATGTTGGACCTATCAATGTTCCGTATGGCGGAATTGTTGATGGTGTCTACATTTCAGAAAACATTCCTACTAAACGTTTGATTCCGTATGAATATGTTCGTGAATCTGATGTTACGTGGAGCAAACGCGTTTGGAGAGTGATTGATATGCGAGAGAAAATCAATCACCCCATGTATTACCCGTTCGATTCGTATGATCCGCAAAATAATTGGATTAGTAATTGTTCTCGTTGGTCGCTTTGGACGGTATTAAAATACAGTATTCTTCACGGAGATTTGACCTTGTTTTCGCCAGATAATCCCTATGATTTTACCATGCTAGACGGCGATCAATTCAAATACCCAATTGTTCCTGAATCAGGCAAAAACTATTTTTCTGATTCTACTTTTAAGCAAAAAGCATTTCAGTATTTAGGTAAGTTGGGACCGCAACCTACAATACCTTATGCGAACGTTTATGGTGAAGATTCGATGATTTTTTTACCAAATGGCACAACAGAATTTGTTTATCCACCAAGAGATACTGTCTGGATCATGTCAAAGGATATCGTTCAGTATCGCATCAAGGAAGATTGGTTTTTTGATAAAGAACGATCCGTAATGGATGTACGAATTTTAGGAATTGCTCCTGTTATTTATCAGATGGGTAACAATGGGGTTGAGGGAATGCGTGAAACGTTTTGGTTGTATTTTCCTCATTGTCGCTATATTCTCAATAATTATTTTGTTTACAATACGGCAAATGACGCGCAATGGGAGAGTTTTGATGATTTATTCTGGAAACGCAGGTTTAGCAGTACGATTTATAAAGAAAGTAATGTGTTTGATCGGCAGATAGAATCGTATAGAACAGGTGTAGATGCGCTGATGGAATCAGAGAAAATCACTGAAGAAATTAGAACATTTGAACACGATGTTTGGAATTTTTAGTTGACCAACCAATTCTCACAACCCTTTGTTTATCATCTGTAGACAAAGGGTTTTTCATGTTCTAAGACCGTTGCAAAACCCATTACTCTTCGTTATTTCAAAAATTCAACATCCTCATTTACAGTTGTAAACTGCGGTGTTAAATTTTAATCACGCCTCGATTAATGAATTTTGCAACGGTCTTGTTCTGTAATTTTCTTTCATAGGCCTGTTACTATTCATTGCTTGTGTATTTCCTCTGTGTAAACCTAAAACAGAGAAATCATGGCAGGAGGAAAAGAAACCCCAAGACAAAAAATGATCGGAATGATGTATTTGGTTTTGACTGCGCTCTTAGCGTTGAATGTGTCAAAATCAATATTAGATGCCTTCGTAGCAATTGAAGAAAACATCCAAATTTCGAATGAAAACGAGTACCAACGTGGCGAAGAAAAGGTGTCAGAATTGCGATCAAGTGTAGAAGATGATTCGAACCCAGTAGTTCAGAAGAAAGCGAAGCTCTTGATGCAAACAATTCGCACCATCGACAAAATGACCAGTGCACGAATCAAAGAGATTGATGAATTGAAACTGGAAATTCTAACAGCTTGTAAAGAGGATATTTCAACTGTTGGATTAAAGGAAAGTATCATTCTGGCGAAATTCCCCAGTGATCCGTTAAAACCTATTCGCATGAAATTAGATAATGTCCAAGGGAAAGATAAATTCGATGAGCCGATGCATATCTTAATTGGAGAAGACATTACTGCTCCGAATGCTAAAGGAATGAAATTATGGAAGAACTACAATCAATACCGTGATGAATTGACAGAAATGATCGCTAGTTCCATGCCATCAGAAGGAAAGAAATTCTTTTTCAAAGCACCAAAAGTGAATGCGTTCAAGGATCAAAAAGAATTATATGCAAAGATCGATCAGGCGATTAAATCCTCGAATGTGAGTCCTGACGATCAAGAAGCAATAAAAAAGATCTATGCTGCATTGACCAAACAAGAACTTTCGGAAGTTCATGAAGTGAAAAATGTTCACTGGATTGGAAAAACCTTTGATCATTCGCCTTCGGTAGCCGCTTTAGCCTCTTTATCAGCGATGCAAAAGGAAATTCTTACCGCTCGTGCAGATGCTGTATCGATTATTCGCTCACGCGTTACGGGAAATGAATATGGTTTCAATAAAGTGATGGCAATGGCTTACGGGCCAGAAGTTGCCAATGCTGGAGAAGAAGTTGAAATTCAAGTGTTGATGGCGGCGTACGATTCGGATAAACAACCCATTGTTACTGTAAGTGGGGGTTCATTGCGCGAAACAAAAGAAGGTAAAGGATATGTACTCGCAAAAGGATCTGGTAATGAAATGAAGTTGTCAGGAACAGTTACCATCTTGAATAAATCGGGAATTCCAAAGACCTTGCCTTGGGAAAAAACGGTGAAAATCATGAAACCGCAAGGAACTGTTTCATTGCCTGAAATGAATATGCTTTACCGCGGTTACAACAACAGAGTAGAAGGAGTAGCTTCAGGTTATGACCAAACAATCTTGACAGGAGAAGGTGTTTCATTAACCAAATCAGGGAAGGAATACATTGGTCGCGTATCAAGTACAGGTCGAACAGCTTCCATTAAGGTCTCTGGGAAAAACAATGTGACTGGAAAAACCGAATCGTTGGGAACATTTACATTTCGGGTATCGAATTTACCACCACCACAAGCCTATTTAGGTTCTTTGGCAAATGGATCAACAGCTGCTGTAGTTGATATAAAATCGGTGACTAAGCTTTTCACACGTTACCCACCAGATGTTCCGCTAAATGCTACGTTTGAAGTTGCAACTTGGGATGTGAGTATTTCTGGAGTAGGGAAAACTGAAAGTGGTTATGGAAATACATTAACACCTGAGGCAAAACGATTACTTGCTCAAGTAAAACCAGGAATGACAGTCAATGTATTGATTAAATTCAAGGGACCAAATACTGGATTTACTTCTTCTATAATTAAGGTAAAGTAACCTTGAACAGTTAAACATTACAACTAAAACCACCAAAACATCAAATTTGTAGTTAAAGTGCCTCCTTATCTTCTGATTGGGGGGCATTTTTGTTCGATTACTTTATAACCTGAGTACGATTATTCAAACTTTGTCAAAACAGCTATAAATAGTGAGATACGACATTTTTTAATTCGGAAAATAGCTAGTCTTAAGCTTGTCGAAAGGAGCTATTTCAATGCGAAAAAGGGAAGTAAATTGCTTTTTTTAGATAAAAAACACTTTTATGGAGCTTAATTAAGCAACTTGTTTTCTTCGTTAAATTTTATCGTGATCCGCCGAGGATCACTTATAAAATTAGCCTTGCAACCAAATCACTTAATTAATTTTGACTTTGTCTTAATAATCGAACTCAGGTTTATACCTTTGCACATGCTTGTTTTGGAAAAATTGGGAATACACTTCCCGCAAGGCTATTTATTCAATGATTGCTCGGCTCAGGTGAATACTGGAGACCGCGTTGGATTGGTAGGTAAAAATGGTGCTGGAAAATCAACTCTTATGCGATTGATTGCGCAATGGGAGGTTCCAACGAACGGACAAATTCACCGTCAACGAGGGTTAGAAGTAGGTTTTTTAACCCAAGATATTGTGATTGATACGACCCTATCTGTATTTGATTACTTATACTTTTCGAACGAAGAATTGAATCAATTGCGTGATCGAACGGATCAAATTAATCATGATTTGGTAAACAGAACCGATTATGAAACCGATAGTTATTTAGGATTATTAGATGAATTGAACGCCGTTAATGATCGTTTTGGTTTATTGGAAGGTTATCAGTGGGAAGAAAAAATTGCGGCTACTTTAAACGGTCTTGGATTTGAATTGGCAGATTTTGACAAAGCACTTGAATCGTTTTCCGGTGGTTGGAAAATGCGCGCCGAATTGGCTAAAATATTGGTTAATCGTCCGAATCTATTGTTACTCGATGAGCCAACCAATCACTTGGATATTTTATCCATTCAATGGTTAGAAAATTACCTGTCTCGTTTTGATGGAGCAGTAATTGTTATTTCTCACGACCGGTTGTTTTTGGATAATGTTACCAATAGAACCTGGGAAATTTCCTTGGGTAAAATTGTTGATTTCCCGTATGCTTATACAAAATACAAGGAACAACGAGCGGAAGATATTGAGCGTTTAACAGATGCCAAAAAGCAACAAGAGAAAGATATTAAACATACGAAGGAACTCATTGATAAATTCCGAGCTAAGAAAAACAAAGCTTCTTTTGCCCAATCGTTGATTAAAAAACTCGAGCGTACAGAGCGCATTGAAGTGGATAACGACATGGTTGCGCAGATGAACATCTTCTTTCCACTCAATCGCCAGCCTGGAAAATGGGTGTTGGAAATGGAGAACTTAGGCAAAACGTATGGAACTAAAACCTTATTTAAGCAGGTTTCCATTACGGTAGGTCGAGGTGAAAAAATCGCATTACTTGGTCCGAATGGTGTTGGTAAATCAACCTTGTTCAAGTGCATGACCAATGAAATTGATTTCGAAGGAAAAGTAGAATACGGTCACAATGTGAAAATCACTTATTTTGCGCAAGACCAAGCTGAACGATTAGATAAAGACAAAACGGTTTACGAAACTGTTGATGACGTTGCTGAAGGTGAAGTGCGTAAAGATTTGCGTTCCATCCTAGGAGCATTTTTGTTTTCTGGTGAAGATGTCGATAAAAAAGTAGCAGTACTTTCTGGAGGTGAACGAACGCGTTTGGCTTTGTGTCAATTGTTGTTGAGTCCATCGAATGTATTGATTCTCGATGAGCCGACTAATCACTTGGATATTCAGAGTAAACAAGTATTGAAACATGCTTTACAGCAATACGAGGGCACGTTCCTAATTGTCTCGCATGATCGTGAATTTTTAGATGGATTGACGAACAGAATTTGGGATATTGAAGAACAAACCTTAAAGATTCACCATTTTAATGTGCATGAATACTTGCAACGAAAAATGGAAATGCAGGCACTGAAAAATGCCAATACAAAGGCAACTACCAAAGCTGATGTAAAGGCTGCGAAAGTTGAACCAGTAGTTGTTGCGCCAGTTCCAGAAACCAATTTTTCCAATGACGAGCGCAAAGAGGTGAAACGTCAACGCACGCAGTTGTTCAATAAAGTGAAGCAATTGGAAGATCAAATTAAACAGGCAGAATTGGAAGTTGAAGCATTAAATTTGAAAATGAGCGACATGGACTTTTCAGATGTTGCAACTTCAACACCTGTTTTAAAAGCATTTGAATTGGCGAAATCAAAATTGGATGAAGCAACGGAGGCGTGGATGGAAGCAAGTGAAGCGTTGGAATTAATCCCCGTATTATGACAAGTGGACTGATACAAAAAATGAGGGTAGAACATGGTTCTCCGATTCAATACACGTTAGAATTGGCTGATGCGATTCGCATGAACGATTACATTGGTAAGCGCATTCAACTAGAGTGGACAGGAAAAATTGTCTGCTCGAATTGTGGTAAAACGACCAAGAATTCGTTTGGACAAGGGTTTTGTTATCCTTGTTTTCAAGCTGCACCGCAAGCTGCACCGTGTATTATTTCACCAGAGTTATGTCGCGCACATTTGGGTGAAGGCCGTGATATTGAATGGGAACGGAAACATCACGATCAACCACATGTTGTTTATCTAGCCGTTTCAGATTCGGTAAAAGTAGGAGTGACACGTTCCGATCAGCGCATGACACGTTGGATGGATCAAGGTGCACACGCAGCAATTGTGTTGGCAGAAACACCCAATCGTTTTTTAGCTGGAACAATTGAAGTTGCGTTAAAATCAATGATGACCGATAAAACCAATTGGCAACGGATGTTGAAAAATGAAATCAACTACGACATTGATTTGCAAGAAGAAAAAGGAATGGCAGAAGACGCATTGCCTTTTGATTTACGCGATTATGTTTCAGACGATGATGCCATTATTTCGTTTGATTATCCTGTTTTACAATTTCCAACGAAGGTGAAAAGTGTCAGTTTCGATAAAACACCCATTGTTATAGGAAAATTAGTTGGAATCAAAGGGCAGTATTTGATTTTTGAAGATCAATCGGTTATTAATTTGAGAAAACATACCAGTTACGAGGTTCATTTTTCGGAAATAAATTGAAATAGTATAGCAGGAACAGCCTATGAAATGGCATAATGCTGACAGATCGTCACCTGAAATTGTGACAATTCGTTAAATTTTCCATTTCGCACGATTATTGTGAAGCAAATCCTGTTAATTTTAGCCATAATTAGAAAAACAACATAAAATGTTTGACAAAAACGAATTTACCAAATACGCGACAAAGCATGTAGGAATTTCTAGCATGCATTTAGAAAGCTACATCGAGTCTTCATTAACACCGTATATCATCGAAGAGCGTCATTTAAACATGACCCAAATGGACGTGTTTTCGCGTTTAATGATGGACCGTATTTTATTCTTGGGAACAGGAATCAATGATCAAGTGGCAAATATTGTCAATGCACAATTATTATTCTTAGAGTCAGTAGACGCTAAAAAGGATATTCAAATTTACTTGAATTCTCCAGGAGGTTCTGTATATGCTGGATTGGGAATCTATGATACCATGCAGTATATCAAACCAGATGTAGCAACAATTTGTACAGGAATGGCAGCTTCAATGGGAGCAGTTTTGATGTGTGCAGGTGCTCAAGGAAAACGTTCTGCATTGAAGCATTCACGTGTGATGATACACCAACCATTGGGTGGCGCACAAGGACAAGCTTCCGATATCGAAATTACTGCTCGTGAAATTCAGAAATTGAAAAAAGAATTGTATACCATTATTGCTACTCATTCGAACCAAACGTATGAGAAAGTATGGGAAGATTCTGATCGTGATTACTGGATGACAGCTGAAGAAGCGAAAGCGTATGGTATGGTTGATGAAGTTTTGCTTCGCAATCCGAAATAATCTATCTTTGTAACGATTTAATAGGTCATCAGTCCTCCTCAGGTAGATTGATGACCTTTTTGCCCTTAAAAACTATGTCAAAAAAAGAAACATCCTGTTCTTTTTGCGGTCGTCCGCGTAGTCAAGTTGGTTTATTAATAGCCGGTTTGTCTGGTCACATTTGTGATCACTGTATTGTACAGGCAAGGTCTATCGTAGATGAAGAACTGATAGCAACACCCAAAGATACTGCACCTATTAATTTACTTAAACCGTTTGACATTAAGGAAAAACTGGATGAGTATGTGATTGGTCAGGAAGATGCAAAAAAAGTATTGTCAGTTGCTGTTTACAATCACTTCAAGCGTTTACATCACGTAAAATCGGATGATGTTGAAATTGATAAATCAAACGTTATTTTAGTTGGAAGAACGGGTACAGGGAAAACCTTATTGGCAAAAACCATTGCTCGTTTGTTGAATGTTCCATTTTGTATTGCTGATGCAACTGTCTTAACAGAAGCTGGATACGTTGGGGAAGATGTTGAAAGTATTCTTTCGCGTTTGCTCCAAGCAGCTGATTATAATGTTCAAGCAGCACAAAACGGAATTGTATTCGTTGATGAAATCGATAAAATTGCGCGTAAAAGTGATAATCCTTCTATAACACGTGATGTTTCAGGTGAAGGTGTTCAACAGGCTTTATTGAAATTATTGGAAGGTGCAACGGTTAATGTTCCACCTCAAGGCGGTCGTAAGCATCCAGAGCAGAAAATGATCCAAATTGATACGAAAAACATTCTGTTCATTTGTGGTGGCGCGTTCGATGGTATTGAAAAAATCATCGCACGCCGTATCAATACGAATACAATTGGATTTGGTCAATCACCTTCTGAAGAAATTGATGGCGATAACTTCTTGAAGTACATCAATCCTACAGATGTGAAAGCATTTGGTTTGATTCCAGAATTGATTGGTCGTTTCCCTGTATTGACGTATTTGGAACCATTGGAAGCGAAAAGTTTGAAACGCATTTTAACAGAGCCGAAAAACGCTTTGATTAAACAATACACGCGTCTTTTCGATATTGATAATATTCGTTTGACATTTGATGGCGATGTGCTTGATTTTATTGTGGAAAAAGCAATCGATTTCAAATTAGGAGCACGTGGTTTGCGTTCAATTTGTGAAGCAATTTTAACAGATGCGATGTACGAATTGCCTTCTAAAAAAGAAAAAGAATTCCGAGTAGAATTGGCGTATGCAAAAGCGCAGTTCTCAAAATCGAAATTAGCACGATTGAAAGTCGCTTAGGCGAATAGAAGAAATAGATTGAGAGAATCCCTTCAGTAATGGAGGGATTTTTTTCGATCTCAAAATTGATAAAATCGAGCAAGCAGCATAATCTGAGGAAATTTGGGATCAAAAGCTTATTTCAAATCAACTAGAAAACACTTCATCACTTCAAAAGGGTCATTTTATCAACGATTTCGATAATAATTCGTATCCTTAACTTCACAAATATGACAGATGTATTACCTCATTCAATCCAATATCCATTCAAATCCAGATCATTATAAAATTTTTGAGGTCATGGATGAACTTGGACTAACATATGAAACCATTGAACTCAATTCGTCTATCCAAGAAATCGTGTTGACGACTTCCCGTAAAGATATTTTTGTGTATGGATCTGTCAAACTTGCTCGCCTTGCAAAAGCGAATTTGGATTGGAAACCTGGATCATATTATGGAGGTAATCATACATTTGAAGTCCATTCAGTGTATTACAAAGAGCATTTATTGAATTATCAAACCGACGTTTTTAAGTTTGGTGAATCGATAAATTGGGCGCCAAGCGAAAGCAAATTCATTAAGCCATCTATTGATGCTAAAGTGTTTACTGGACGTGTATTTACGGAGATGAAGTGGAATGATTTCGTGCTTGATTCACTTGAAAACCCGAAAACACCGATGTTAAATCCAGAAACATTGGTTCAAGCTTCGAAACCTCAAAAAATCATTAAAGAAGCGCGAATTTGGATTGTCGGAGGACAGGTGATTGCTGGAGTTTATTATAAATTTCATGGCAATGTACTATTTGAATCGGAGGTTTCTCAAGAAGGAATTGATTTTGCAACAGCGATGATTCAGCTATTTAATGTTGCTGATGCCTTTGTAATGGATATCGGATTGACGGGTGAAGGTTGGAAAATCATAGAAATTAATTGCATAAACAGTGCTGGATTTTACCATTTAAATGTGCGAATATTGTTTAGAGCCCTTGAAACGTTTTATAATTAACACGGATAGTTGAACAACATGATAAAATCAATTTTAGCAGTCATTTTTGCAATCCTATTGATCGTTGCTGGTGTAAATCATTTTGTAAATCCGTCGTTCTATAATCCATTTATTCCTGATTTTTTACCGAAAAACGCGGTAAATTATGTTGCTGGATTTCTTGAATTCGCCTTAGGAATTGGACTACTGATTCCTCGGTATAGAAGTATTTCAGCACGCGGCGTTTTTGTGTTGATGATCGTATTCTTACCTTTACATGTGATGGATGTATTCTTAGAACATCCTGCAATTGGTAGTAAAATAGCAGCCTATATTCGATTACCTTTGCAATTCGTGCTGATTTATTGGGCATATTATTTAAGTAAAAGAGAACGATAATAGGATGGTTCGACCAACTTAAATTAACGAAAAGAACGTCGGTTTATTAAATGGAAAAACGGGGTTTGATTGGCGAAATTATAACGTATGAATGAAATTGGATTTGTAGGGTTGATTTTGATAGCGATAACACTTGTTGTTTCCTATAAAGGTCTAAAAGATAAGTTGTTTTTCGAGAATAATAAATTTGAAGTAGATCGAATTTTGATTCACAAAGAATACAAAAGACTCGTTACTTCCGGTTTTTTGCACCTGAGTTGGTCGCACTTGTTTTTTAACATGTTCAGTTTGTTTGCCTTTAGTTTTTCGTTGGAATCTTATTTAGGAAGCGTTTATTTTCTGATTATTTACTTCGCGAGCTTAATTGGTGGAGATCTATTAGCCTTATTCGTCCATAGAAATCATGGAGATTACAGTGCAGTTGGTGCATCAGGTGCAGTTTGTGGAATTATTTTCGCTTCCATTGCATTGTTTCCTGATATGGGAATTGGATTTTTTATTCTTCCTTTTTTTATTCCAAGTTGGTTGTACGGAATCTTGTACATTGGATATACGATGTATGGGATCAAATCAAACCGAGATTCTATTGGACATGAAGCACATCTGGGTGGAGCTTTGGTAGGAATGTTAGTGGCAATTCTACTTCAACCACGCGCCTTGTTGGAAAATTATGTAGTGATTCTTTTGATTGCTGTACCGACTATTGTATTTATTCTGTTGATCATAAAACGACCTCAGATTCTTATTATCGGAGGTGCTTTGACAAAGCCAGCAACGCCCTATTTCGACATCGATCATAAATACAATGAACAAAAAGCAATCCAGCAAAAGGAAATAGATCGCATTCTTGATAAAATCAATAGTAAAGGAATCGACAGCCTCACAAAAAAAGAAAAAGAGCAATTGGATGCGTTTTCTAAAAAGTAAGAGAACTATGCAGTTTTAGTCGTGGATTGATTCCATTCTTTTAAACTGATCAATCCCATAGCGATCACAACAATGATTCCCCAGACATAAAATGCAGGATGAAGATCGAGCAATCCTTTGTATCCTGTGAAAAATCCCCAGATGAACAAGAGAAACGTTTTGTTGAGAACAGAAATCCACATGATTAAATGCAAGATCGTTTCGTAAAAAGAGCAACGCCCAGTGTGATACTTAATTTCGTCTATGAATTCATGTGCAGTTCGAGTGATGAGTGCGGCAATAAACAAGGGCAAAATTTCTACATCAAACCAAAAGAAAAGGATTAGTGAAAATTCCATTAATCCAGAGGTGAGAATAAGAATGCGGTGGGTTTGCAATTCTTTATCCGTGATATCAACTTTTACCAAACGCGCATGTGTGATGGCATCTAAGAACCAGGTAACAGTGAAAACTGTAGCAGAAATCAAAATGATTGTTGCAAAAAATACTGGATTTAATTCATCGATAAAACGCATGGACGAAGGATTAGAATAAGAATAAAAATAACGAAACAAGTGAGTATGTTGAACGTTTGGGTCCACAACATGGAATGATTGTTTCTTCGTGCTTTTTCAAGAATCAATGCTTTCCAACCAATCACAATACCCATTACTACTAGCATTCGAGCATCTTGAAAAATAAGATAACTGGGTAAAAAGGTGAGCAAATTTGCGACATGCAACCAGATGATCGTTTTTTTTAAACCAATGATCACAGGAAGTGTTCGTACTTCATTTTTACTGTCGTGTTGAATATCAGCACAGTCTCGCACAATACTTCCTACTACGATTTGTAAGGACGTAAATAGAAAGAGCGCAAGTACTTTTTCTTCCGTTATTGTTCCAGCACCAACTACAATCAATGCTCCCCATGCGAAACCAATAAAGGTGTTTTTAACGGCAAACATGTTTTTTAACTGGAACTGTTTTTGATTGATTTTAAAAGGAATGGAATACAACCAACCAAGTAAACAGATACTCGCAAGTACGATCAATTGAAACCAAGAAAGCAGAATGAAAGCAGCTGGAATAATGAGCAAGATAAATTGTGCTACAAAAAGTAATTGTAGGGGATTCTTCATTAATTTCCTTAAGCTCTTTTTGAGTGTTAAGGAATGATGTCCAATATCAGAACCATAAATAATCAATGTACCACTGATTCCTAACCAGAGTAAAAGCAAGAGTTCATTGGTTCCCATAGTTGGAGAAAGCACAAATCCAGTTAATAACAAGGATTGAGTTGCAATAACAAACAGTAGCAATATGCGAAGTCTTTTTGTCATTGTTCTCTATACGTTTCAAACGGATCTCGTGCACATTTTTCGCGCGATGCTGCTGCTGTAAATAGACCATTCCTAAAGAAATTCAATACTTCAGGTGATGCTGTTTCTAGGTTGGTATACAAATCATCGTGACTGAGAAAGGTGTAAAAATAATCAGTACAGGGTTGGTGAAGCGAATCTTTTTCGAATGAAAGGGGAGGCATTTTATCGAATTCCGCTTTTTTCGACCAAAGAATCTTCGTGGCTTTGCATTCAATCAAAATCCCTACATTGATACTGTCTGCTGCGAAAGGTTCATAAGGTGTTTCAGATAATTCACGGATCAATTTCCCAAAGATCAATCGACTTAGAAATGGATTTGTTTTTACCAAGATTTTTGGAACACTTTCTTGCAATGGGCTTCGATCATATACAATAGTTGTGATATTCGATGAAGGATGTTGTTTTAACCATAAATTAATCGTCCAACTTCCAATGATGTAACTAAAAACATGTACTTTTTTATACCGATCAAGGTGGTGTTTTTTGTAGAATTGATCCACATTTTTAGTGCATTTTGCCAATGATTTCCGACTGATATAATCGGGGATAAACACATCAAAACCTTGATTTTTAAAATTCGCAACTTGGTTTTTTGTGTTGTGAAAAATCGTTCCAAAGCCAGGTAGAATTAAAATTGCTTCGCGTTCTGCAACTGGTGTTGTATCTGCTTTATTCATGAGAATAATGTCGCGGGCTTGAGCATTGAAAAGAAACGCAGAAAACAGTGCAACAAGTGTTGTTTTAAGGTGACGAGAGAAAATATACTGTATTAAGTTAACGGATCTATTCATAAGCTACGTTGAATATACGCGAATTACAATCGAAGTTAGAAATTAATGTGAAAATCAAGGTGTGAATATGGCTTTTGATTTGAAAGTAAACGATTTCCACTAGCGTTTTTTCTTTTCGGGATTTCGATTTGTATGAAATACTGCATCAATGTAGAGTTTGTTTTGATCGACTTCATACAGAATAGCGTAAGGAAATTTTTTCATTAGAAATTGTCGATGGTTGTTGACGACCGTATATCCGTTGGGCGCTTTTTTAATAGCATTAAGATCTTTTAGTAGTTCGGTTAAAAAGACTTCCCCTAAACCTGTTTTTTGTAATAATCAAAAGCATCAGCAATTTCAATCTTTGCAAGTGTTAGGATCTGTAATTGGAGTTCCTTTTTCATAAGCTAAATTGCCGATGATTACTTTGATCGTGCAAAATCCGTTACTTCTTCCCATGAATGTGTTTTAACATCACCATTTATCCGAGCATTTCTTCGATCTTCAAGTGTTTCAAGCTGTTCCTTGGAGAGTGAAAATTCAGGGTTTTCATCCGTTGTTCGGATAAAATCAAGTGTTTTAATGTATTCCAAAAATGCCTTTGCATTTGGACTGGAAGTATCATCTATATAAAATGTAAATGCCATAGTAAATGAATTATGCTAATTATTATTGTATAGTATAGTTGAATTGATAGTTATCTATTAAAGAAGATCATACCATTTTCAAATATATTAATGTAATTCATTTCACTAAGTTACGCATCTTAGAAGTGTTTTCAAAGTAAAATTCAACACTTGTATCAGACTATTTTTCAATGAACAGGATTAAATTACAATTCATTTTATTTATCGTTCTTATCCTTCGGTTTATAAAAAATAAACACCAAAACGGGAAGTAAAGTAAGATCAGCAATTAAGGCAATAAAAAGCGAAATACTGAGCAACAATCCCATGTAAAATGAACCCATAAAACTAGAAGCCAATAACATTAAAAAACCACAACACAAGATCAATGTGCTTAATACCATTGCTTTTCCTTTGGTTAAATAGGATGTTTTAAGTGCATAGAGCGATGATTTCCCTAAACTCAATTCGGATTTATACCTTCCTAAAAAGTGAATGGTGTCATCGTATGCAATCCCAAATGCGATGGTGAAAATAATAGCTGTGCTGGTTTTTAATTGAATGCCAAAAAATCCCATAATTGCACCCATCAATAACAATGGAACCAGATTGGGGATTATACTAATGATCATCATCTTAATAGATCGGTGTACAAATCCCATAATGAGTGCGATTAGTAGAATGGAAACAGATAATCCTTGAACCAAACTCACAGACAGATAACGAATGTTTTTATCAAATAAATGAGCTGTTCCGGTGATTGTGTATTCAACTTTACCATGCAACGCCAAGCGAGAAAGGAATTGCTTTAATTTTTTGTTTTTTGCTGTGATGGCATTATTTCCGATGTCAGGAAAATTCCCATTGATGCGAGAAACGCGTTCTGTACTATCCAAAATGGTATTCAAGTACGTTCCTTTACCAATAATGCGAATAATGCGACGGAAAGTGCGTATGTCCTTTTTTGATTCAGGAACTTTAAAATAGGCAGCATTGCCAAAATGCGATGAACGATTCAGCACTTTTAGGGTTCGGGTCAATGAGTTTTTAACCGAAGCACCGTATTCGTTGGTCAAATAATCTTCCACTTGATCCATTTCACGAATGACTTCTTGATCCCAAATAGAAAGCGAAGAATCTTGAATGGTTATTGCCAGTTCAAATGGTCTGATTCCTCCGTAATGTTGGTCTAAAAAGTTGAAATCTTGTTTAATTGGCTCGTCTGATCTTAGATCATCCATCAAATAATTATTGGCTTTCATCTGGAAAACACCTACGATACTAATGATTGAAATGATCGCATAGCAGATAAGGACGAGCTTCCTTCTTTTCAATAGATTTATAAACCAAGAGCGCAAGTATTTTTGCCAAAATGCACTTTCCTTTTTCTTGTAAATATACTTGGGAGCAGGAAACAGATAAAATAGAATGGGTAATAAAACCATCGTTAATCCGTAGGCAATCATGACACCAATTCCTGCCACAACGCCAAACACTTGCACTGGTTGGATATTCACAAAATAGAGTGAACCGAATCCAATGGCTGTAGTAATGGAAGTTAGAAATGCTGAAAACCCCACTTCTTTGATCGTTATTCGAATTGCTTCTCGTTTTGGAATATCTTCTCTTAATGTGTCTAAAAAACAGGCTACCATGTGAATCACATCCGACATGGAAACAACAAACATGATGGAAGGCAAGGTAATCAGTAATATGTTGATCGGTTCATCAAACCAGCCCATTAAACCAACTAACCAAAGTGTTGATAGCAGAATGACAATTTGAGGAATGATGATTCCCCACCCAGATCGAAACGTGATAAACAAGAAGATGACGATAAAAATTGCACTGAGACAAAGAAAAAAGACCATTTCAGAAGCCATTTTTTCAACGTAGATTTTTTGTCCAATTGTTCTTCCAGCGATGTGTACTTTTTCAAAATGATGCCGTTCGATGACTTTCGAAAGCGCTAACAGCATGCGATCACTTTTCTTCTTAGAAATATAATCCGTGTGGCGAATGTAGATGCAAATTGATTTCGAATCTTCCGCAATGAGTGATTTGATTAATTCTTTGGCATTGAAAATACGCAACGAATCACGCTTTAAATCGGGTTTATTAAAATCGATATAAGGACGCGAAGAACGAATTCCACCGGGAAGTAGTAAGTTTTCTTGTTGATTCGTAATGGAAACAACGAGCTTCACATAAGGTGTCTCCTTTATTATTTCTGTTGTTAATTGATCGATCTCAGTTAAAAATTGCTGATCGAAAACACCTGATTTTTTCTCAATCGCAACCAATAAAAAGTCATTGTCTGATTCAAATTTTGCACGATGAGCTTTGAAAAAAACAGACTCTTCATCGTTGTCTGGGAAAAATTTCTCGAAATCGTAATCAAACGTCAAGAAACGGGTTCCATAGCTCATTCCAATAGAAACAAGCACAATAGCGATAAATAAATACCACGCTTTTTTTGTTGTCGTTTTTTCGCTTCTTCTTTCCAATTCTGAGGAATTTTGTTGGGTAAAAGTAAACAGGATAATTCATTTTGAAGGTAATTTTTACTGATGGAAGTCGATTGTAAAATTGCTAAAGTTCATTTCTTGATATATGTCAAGACCAATCGGTTGGAAGTGCCCGAACTTTGTCGTGTTCAATTCAATGAAACAACACATAAGACCGTTGCAAAATTCATTAATCGAGGCGCGATTAAAATTTAACACCGCAGTTTACAATTGTAAATGAGGATGTTGAATTTTTTAAGTAACGAAGAGTAAAGGGTTTTGCAACGGTCTTCATGAAGTATTTAGTAACACTCGCGATCATAACATTTAAAACACATCAGCTATGGCAAAGGAAATTAAAACACAAATTGTAATCAACGCAAGTCCTGAAAAAGTATGGGCAATTTTGACAGATTTCAACAATTATGGAACGTGGAATCCATTCATAAAATCCATTTCTGGAGAAGTCAAAAAAGGAAACAAAATTACAGCTCGCATAGAGCCTCCAGGTGCAAAAGGAATGACATTTAAACCAAAAGTACTCGCTTTCGATACGCATAAAACATTCCGTTGGCAAGGACATTTGTTGTTTCCTGGTTTATTTGATGGAGAACACATCTTTGAACTCATCGACAATGGAAATGGAACAACAACATTTATTCAACGCGAGAAATTTAGAGGAATCTTGGTTCCGCTCTTCAAAAAAATGCTCGATACGAATACGGTAAATGGGTTTACTCAGATGAATGAAGCGCTGAAAGTATTGGCAGAAAAGGACTAACTTTGTTCATCAAGTAAAGCTCAACTTGCAGATGAATCAACAGATAGATCATAAAAACGAATTACTAGAGAAAGGTTTCACAACATGTTCTTCGATCTATTCAGAAAAAGAGATAAATGCTATTTCTGATGCAATCCTTGATGCTGAATCTACCAATGAAACTTTTCGGAAATCTGCTGATTTATTTGCTATTCGACAGTTCTTGCAAGAGGTTCCAGCCGCAAAAGATTTGGTATTGAATGAAAAGCTGAAATCGCTCATTTACACCTATTTTGGAACGGATTATTTTGTGGTGAAAAGCATTTATTTCGACAAACCGGCATCATCTAATTGGTTTGTTGCTTATCATCAAGATTTAACGATTTCTGTTGATACAAAAGGTGAAATAGCTGGTTTTGGACCGTGGACAGTGAAACAAAATCAATTTGCTGTGCAACCGCCATTAGCCTATTTAGAAACCAATTTCACACTGCGCATTCACCTCGATGATACAGATGAAAACAACGGTGCTTTGTATGTCATTCCAGGATCGCATCTAAAAGGAATTTACCGACCTGAAACCATCGACTGGACAGTAGAAAAAGAATCCATTTGCGCTGTTCCATGCGGTGGTGTAATGATAATGAAACCCTTGTTATTGCATAGTTCTAGAAAAACAACGAATGATCAACAACGACGTGTTATTCACATTGAGTTTTCTGCAAGTGAGCTGCCGAAGCCGTTACAATGGTCGGAACGGATTAGCTTGATTGAAACTCAATTGTAACGAAATTACCCTAATTCCATTTAAAAGAATAGTGATCATTTGTACTGGAATTCGAAGGTTGTAAAATCGTAGTTATACTAACATCGTATTGAACCTTTTTTTAAGACAGCTGTATTGCTAGTTCGTTGACTCTTAAAAAGAAGCAGGTGTATTTTCAAAAAATAAGTTATTCGGAAAAAAAAGATCAATCGTTCTGGTTGAATAGGTCTTTTGCACTGGTTGTGTTGTTCGTGAGTTCCCAACTATTTGCGCAGAAATGTCCAGAAACGTTTGTGCCACCTTGCACGGTAAAAGGGGTCGAGATCACCACTTCTTCTACTGGAAGTTCACAGATTTATACGAGTGCTTTTACATCGTGTGGCGTTTCAACTCTCAGTAATGGGATTTGGCTCGGTTCAGCTGGTGAATTTACTTATACCATGACGTTCAGTAAACCCATTAAAGAAATTGTGGTGATCTTGACCGCCTCTGGAAACACCGTTGACGAAAATTTCATATTCAATACAAATGCAGGAGTTCCTAAGATTGAGAGTTCCAATTCGTGCTTTTCAAGAATTGTAGAAAATCAAATTTTTAGTGGTGCTGCTTCTGCTTCTGATGGAGGTGGTGGAATTTTCACTGTTAAAACCACAGCTCCATTTACAACGATGACTATTTCTGGTGATGGTGGTGAAAATGGATCTATTCTTTCTTTTTGTTCCAGCTCTATTCAATCAACCAATTGTTCATTAGCTGAAGTGATGCCTCAATTATCTGAAACAGCAATTAAAGGAACTTGTGGAGTAGAAACGGTCGATTTAAAAACAATTAAAGCGAAAAATTTAGCAGTTGGAGCAATAGTGACATGGCACTCAGCACTTCCTGTTTCGGATGAAAATACACTAACGGATTTGGCTGTGACAGCTGGAACGTACTTTGCTGCTTATTTGGATTCAAAACAGCATTGTTACAGTCGCGCGATTCCAATAATTGTTTCCATTCCACCAATTCCAGTTGTAAATGCTGGAGATGATCAGACTATTCGTTCTGGTGAGTCGGTGAACCTTTGGGCCACTGGTGCAGCTATTTTCACATGGGATGAAGGAGTGATTCAAGGAAAAGCATTTTCACCTAGTTATACAAAAACGTATACTGTTACGGGGAAAAATGAACAGGGATGTTCTGCTACAGATCAAGTAGTGGTTACAGTGGAAACAGGAGGAACGCCCACACTAGCAGAAGTTCCCATTGAAACATTTGATACCTCATTATTCAAATCAGTGAACATTGTTTTTGTCTTGGATATTTCAAGTTCCATGTCAGCTTATGGTAAAATTGACTTACTCAAATTAAGTATGACGAATTTACTTGAGCTCATTCGTCCAGAAGATCGTATTGCGATTGTCACCTATTCCTCCAAAGCGAATGTGATTCTTCCTCCTACATCAGGCAATGATAAAGATCTGATCATTAAAACGGTAGAAGCTTTAAGGCCATTTGGTCATACAGCTGGAGCAGCGGGAATTAAACGCGGATTTCAACAAGCCAAGAAAACATTCATTCCAGGAGGAACCAATTTAGTCGTTGTAATAACTGATGGTGCTTTTACAAGTAAATCGGGAAATTACCTCAAAGCGATTGAAAAATATAAACAGCAAGGTATTTATCTTTCAGTGGTTGGTATCAAAAATGCGCATAAAGATGAAGAAAATATGCGTGAAGCGGCAACACTTGGGAATGGTGAATACGTGCCTGTTTTTAAAGAGATTGATGCTGAACAGAATTTAATTTTGGAAATTAAACGACATGCGTTTAGGTATTGAAGTTACGATTTTTCATAAAACACTCTTTCAGCTTTCTCTTTTGTGAATGTACCTCGAAGGTATTAAAAACCTAAGCCCATTCATTGAACAGACTTAGGTTTCAATTTTTTTATCGTGTCATGCGTGTGGCTAAATATGCAGTCGTATATTGTATACCTGATTGTAATAAGGCGTTTTGCTGATCTTTTGTCAAATTAAAATCAATCGCTGAAATCCCTAAATTATCAATGATAGCGGTTCTGTTTTTTTCTTCCGCGTCATATTGAAAATCAATAACTTGTGCATTCATAATGGTTTCAAAAACTGTTTTCACGTAAGTAATAACATGATTGTACCCAATTGTAACAGGTGGAGCAGTATTATGAATATCAGCTAAATACAAGCCCATTGTTTCTGGATTTGGAGTGCCAGCGGTATCAAAATAGGTGATTGGAAAGTTATACAACATTCCACCATCTACATATAAATGGTCATTTGGATTGTTGTTGGTGAAGGTCCAAGCTTCGAAAAACATCGGGATAGACATGGAAGCGCGAATGGCTTCTGCTACAACAACATTCGGTGTTTCAGAGTAGGAAAACACACGCAGTCCTTTGATGTTCAAATCTGAGGAGAATACATAAAGGTCTTTGCAGCCAGCGTTTTTAAAGTCGGTAAACGTTGCGGTCGCGGCGAAACCTTTGTTGACAATTTGCGCTTCAATCCAAGAAAGCAGCGCATCTCCTTTATAAATTCCATATTTTGTGGCAATTCGCAATAAATCTTTACCGTCTTCAAAAGAAGCAAAATTTGTTCCTTGAACAATTGTTGTGATTTCGGCAGCGGTATAATTTAAACTCACCAATGCAGCTGTGATAGCTCCAGCAGATGTGCCCGCAACTTTTTCAACTCCTTGTAAAATAGCGTTTTTTTCCAATACTTGAATGGCTCCTGCATAGGCAATTCCTAATACGCCACCGCCTTTAAAGGCTAAATTTTTAATGGGTGTCATGTTCTTATAATTTAAATAGTTGAGATGTACTTAATGGCTGAAATAGATGGGAAAAATAAATAAACTCCTCCTTTCACCGTGACAAATTGTTTCAAATCTTTCACACATTTATTGATTGGATTGTCTTGAATTGTAAAATTCTGCACGCAATTTTCACCAGCAACATCACGTACGCCAGTTATTGGATCTGGATCATTGTACAGTTGTTCAAATCGCGGGAAATTGGCCCACGTATGTTGGATAAATTCATATTGTCCAGCGATATCAGCATTGAAACACGTAAAATGCAACCCAATTTCGTTTTCAGGTTTATGATTTGTTGGTGTACTAACCAATGGTTCTCCATACGAACGACCTCTTCGGATAATACGGTGTTTGTTTGTTAAATTCAACGATTTTCTTGCTGAGTTACCTTCAAATGAATCGCGTGGATTATTTCTTCTCATGTGAGATCCGAAAGGGCATTTTTGAGCGTTTTGATCATCTGCATGATAGCCAAAATCATCATCATCTGTCATGCCCGTATTCGGCATTGCATCTGGGAATTTTACGAGGGGAGAACCATTTGGCCACCGTCCGATCATTTTAGAAGCCAACTTGATACTTTCTGCTTCATTGAGTGATCCATCCTCCGATTTGGTGTTTTCATTCATGTATTCCCAAAACACATCTACCTTTTCTTCCATTTTTCGGTAAACCATATAGCTACCGTTGTGACCAAGATCTCTGTTTCCAGAACCTCCATTGTCTAACGGCAACAAGCTTACATCACCTTGTTCTTTATAAATGAAGGGTGTATCTGGATAAACACCATATTCATTTTCATAGCCCAATAAAAATTCTCCTGTTGCAACCATATTGCTTTTAGGTCCTGTTTTTTCAGTTCCTTTAATAATCGGTTGAGAAATACCATCCCTGAATCCAATATGGATTTTGTTATCTTCCAATAATTTACCATCTAGTGGCAAAACAATACTTAATTCATGTTGTGCAAATCCGGCTTCTAATTCAGCTGAAAATTCAGTTAAAATAGTTTCGTTTTCCCCAAAAGCCATGAGCATGATATGAATGTTCTCGTCACACGTATTTGGATCTTGAGCATTTTCAGCATTTCCACCAAAGATCCAGTTTTTTGGGTCGCTCGTTCCTTCATCACCAAGTAAACGATTGCGGTGTAGAGTATCAATTCCTTCTCTAAACTCTCGTGAAAAAGCTCTTAGGTTTTCTTCGTTCATGCCAAGCGCTTTTAAACCTGGGTGTGAAAAAGCAATGTTTAAGGCTGTTTTAATTGGTTTGTGGCTACCATCTGTGATATCATTGCAAATGGTATCAAGCCATTTTTTACCCAATACCGCATTACCGACATGTAATAAATAATAGCGTGTATCTTTTAAATGCCCATATCCGCGCAATATGAAGCCTTGAATATCTTGTTTGTTTACTGTTTTCATACTAAATTCTTTCTAGGAATGATGTTGCTTTTTTCTCACTTAAATCTTGATTCAAGAGATTTCGAATAGCAGTGTTGTTATTGATGTTTTTGATAGATTGGGTCAAATCAGCTGCATACCACAGTTGCGTTTGAATTTGCGTATTTCTTGCCCAAGCTAAGAATTGACGTTCATTATACGCACCACCAAAAAAGAGAAAGTAGGCGCGTGGAAAACGATCTGTATTACTAAAAATACCCGTTAATCCCCAACCCGATTGATCAATGAAATCCGCAAGGTATTGCGTCCAGCTACCATCAAAATTACTGAAGAACAACATGCGCTTTTTGTTATCAAGTTGTACCCATCTAGCAAAGTGAATGGTAGGAATACCCATCAAATTTCCTTTTACAAAGAACACTTTCACCAAAACACGCGTGAATAAGTATAAACCATTCACCGTAATGGCTCGAGAACGCCCTTTTTTCATTTTGATGATTTGAGAAAATTGATTTTGAAAATGAAAATCCTCATCTAACTCCATTTTTTCAATTTGATTATCATCTAATTGATTGGGAGTTTTGCCCAATGGTTTGTCTTTTCGTTCAAAGAAAATCTGAATGTATATGGCCCATAATATGATCACTGGGACCAATGCAAGAATGATAATTCCAGCAAAAATTAAACCGAACCAGTTGATTCCAGGCGTATTTATTTTGTCTTTTGCCCAACTATATTCAGGTTTTGACAAGATCGTTTCTCTTAGTTTGGCGTGGATCTGTTTGGCAGACATTCCTGTCCAATTTCCGCGATAAATCAGATCAGCAAGATCATAATGTAACTTCTTTTCTTGGGCAATAACCCTTACTGTTCTTCCTGGAGAACCTTGGTAAAAAGCGGCTTCCGGAATCCGAGATTTTTTTAGAAAATCTAATTTATTCGCAGGTTGATATCCAACTGTGTTTTCATAGATTAAATCTAGAATAGGACCTAAATAGTTTACTAAATCTTGAAAATGGACGTCAGGATCACCGTCGAAGTTTGATGAAAAAACCAATTGATCGGGAATTACTTCTCCATCAAGTGTTTCACCAGGGACAATTACCCATCTGGCATAATGTATAGTACCAAGTTTTCCTAATGCCTCCCGAAATTCATTTTTTCGTACAGCCAATAAATCACTTAATTTTTTAGATGAATTTTCTTCAACTGTTGAAATTAAAGTAAGTGCGTTTTGTTTGATAATGTTCATTAAATAGTGTTCAGAAATGAAAAATAGTTTTACAAAAAACAGATGCTAGCTCAGTGAATGATGTATTGATCGCTGAAATCTGAAGAAGAAATTATTGATACAATCTGGTGAGTGAATCGGTTGGTAGTAAAGCAAGTGCTACTAACGGATGAATAATGACAATTTGTAATCAATTTAGTGTATTCAAATTCAGATTTTTTTTCCATGCAGTGAATTTTGGATTGGGCTAAAATAATAAATTTATTATTCAATACAATAAATGTTAAAACTTCTTATTCATTTATAGTATCCACAGTATCAGTTCAACCAAACTATTTCTGTATTAGTAAGAACGAATCCTTAAGTTGTACCTTTCAATTGGTATCTGAATGGTGGATGCGTTCAGTTGTAATCACATTTTATTTTCAGTAATTATTTTTTTATAACGGTCGGTTTTGATAAATAAAAACTATTTTAGTCTTCGGAAATAAGATTAAAACAATCGCTATTCGATTAATAAACCATTAGTATATAACCAATTGGAGTTGTGTTTATATTAATTTTGATGATTCACTCCACTATTCAGTATTGACTATGACAATCGTAAACAATACACTTGATTTTATCAAGTTTAAAAAGGAATTTTCCTACGCTAAAACAGCACCTACATTGGTTAGTAATACCATTGGGATTTCAGATGAAATTGCTCGTTGGGTCTTGGATCGAAATGCCATTCTATATAAGAATGAAGTACATGCCCCACTCATCATTCAATCAAAAATCAAACGGATTATTGGAAATGATGACCAAGGAAACAGCCCCGTACTTCAAATGACTGATGCGCTGATTTACAGTGCTGACAGTATTGTGCGTTTTTGGGAACAACGATGCACACCTCAAAACAGACTGTTGCCGACTGATGTAGGACAGAAGGATGCTGTATTGGATTTGTATCACCAATTTACAGGCGAGTTCTTTCAGTCGAAAGTGACGAAATACATGCTTGCCAATATGCTGACTTCTAAAAAAAATGCAATCGCTGTGTTTACAGAAGGTATTTCTGATGGAGAGAAAATGCGTTTTAAATTAGGTTTCCCTTTCATTAAAGCCAAATTGAATAAAGAATTTGAATTGGCAACAAACAGCACGGAGGATAATCTTAATCAGATAAAAAAAGTGTTTGCTCAAGTTAGTGATTTACTTAGTGATAATCGAAAATATCTTGTTGGAGATCAATTTACCTTAGCCGATTTAGCATTTGCTGCTGTTGCTGCACCAGTCATTTTACCTGTAGAATTTGGAGGTTCTCTTCCAGCAATCAATGAAATTTCTGCAAGTTATAGAGCAAGTGTGATTGCATTAAGAGAAACACCCGCTGGACAATTTGTATTTAGAATGTATTTGGAAAACAGACCTGTAATGCTTTCTCAATCACTGATTCCTGAAGAACCTGGTTTTTTTGCCAAATTGATGGCTCGAATGATGATTTCGATGAAGAAAAAGCAGTACAAATTATTCTATTTTCTCCAGAAAAGATTTCCAGTGCTAAAAGTGCCGTTTGTGAAATTGGTGGTAGTCAGTAAAAATGATTTGTTGGTCGAAACACTGGAACGCGATTTAGATTTCACGATTGAAGAAATCAATAATAAAAAAATGTCTGAACAAAAAGGGGCATTCTTTTTAGGATGGGATAGAAACAATCCTCAGTTTAATCGCGAACGTGACTTTGTGCGTAAAGCGACGAAACGAGAAGATTTAGATATCATCCGAACATTTGTACGTGAATCAGCAGAAGATATCTTGAAACACGCTCAATCCTATGGGAAAATTGATGTTTCAAGTAGTTTAGCGAAAGTGGTAATTGTTCGCTTAATTGATTACTACTTTGGTGTTTCAGCACCAACAGAAACAATTATGAAACACTGGTTACGCATCATGTTCTTTGATTTGTTCCTGAATTTTAAAAATGATGCTGAAAAACATGAAGAAGCATTAAAAGCGGGAAATGACAGAGCTGTGTTTTTGTTTCAAGTAATAAAAGACAGACGTCAGGATTTGAAAGATGGCAAAACATTGCCAGATAATTTGTTTAACCGTATGATTTTAATGGCGCAAGAACCAGGAAATGAATGGGCTGATGACGATGTACTTCAACGAAATATTGGAGGGTTATTAACAGGCATTTTAGAAGGAACGAATAAATCAATATTGTTGATTTTGGATGAATTATTTAATCAGCCAGAAGCATTGAAAAAAGCCGTAGAGGTTGCCCATGGCGATGATATGAATAAAATGTATGGTTATATTTCTGAAGCTTTGCGTTTTAATCCAACCCAACCTGGTGTGATTCGCTACAGTGAACAAGAACAAACAATTAAAGGGAAAGGATCGAAAACGTATAAAGTAAAAGCCAAATGTAAAGTATTGGCGCTTACTGCAGGAGCCATGTTTGATCCAGCGGCATTCCCAGATCCGAAAACCTTCAATGGCGAACGCAAAGACGTAACGTATATGAATTACGGTTTCGGGTTACATGAATGTTATGGAAAATACATCAATGCAGTTACATTAACAGAGATTGTTGCTGCAACACTTCGACAAAAAAATATAAGAAGAGATTCAGGTCGCATTGGCAGAGGTACTGGATTATCAACAGATTTATTGCCAACCAATTTTGTAGTAAAATTTAATTAATACATAAGTAGATATGTCAGCAGAATCGTTTTTTATGCTTTTAACCGTTATTGGCGGTATAGGTTGGTTATCACTTATAGCTTTGAGTCCATATTGGAAAAATGTGGACCGTTTTATTATTGGGGTCATTGTGGTGTTAATCGCCATTACTTATTCCTACCTAAATTTCGGGAATATTGGTTCAGTTGGAGGACCAGCGGCTTTTATGTCTTTTGATGGTGTGTTGAGGGTGTTTGAAAATCCTTTTTTAGTAGATGCTGGATGGGCGCACATTCTTTCATTTGATTTAATGGTTGGAATGTGGATCAAACACAACGCTGCTCAATGTGGTATAAAATACTGGATTGTTGTTTTGGTATTGTTGATTTCAATTTCGTTTGCCCCATTAGGATTGTTAATCTATTTGTTGATTCGATGGATCAAAACGAAACAGTATTTCACGAATTTTGTTTGACATCCAAAGATTCATCAATATACTCTCTTTATAAGAAGAATGGTTGATTTTTTAACAGTTGTATTTTTATTTTAATGAATGCAATTAATTAAAAACCAGTGGTTTAATTTTGATATTTATTTTGTAGTTGTTGAGATTAGCTCTAATTTCGCCAAAAATCTATTTTATGAAAAAAGTAATCTTATCTGCTATTTGCTTGTTCGGAATGAGCTATTCTTTCGGACAAAATCTTGAAACTGTTGCTAAACAAGCTGCCATCGATGCTGGTTGCATGGAAAATGGTGCTTATGAATATTCAGTGAATACATTAGGTGGTTGTGCTTCAGGTCCTGCTACAACAAGTGTTTGGTCCGAAGTATACATTTTACCAAAAGTGAATGCTCACATCGGTCCTTATGTGAAATTAGCACCAATTGCTCGTGTTACACTTTGTGGAAATGAAGTGTTGACTGTAGAGTGTTTGTTGAACTAAACAACTTTAGTTACATTGTGAAAGCCGTTTACTTAATTGTAAGCGGCTTTTTTTAGTGTGTGTAATTCCATTAAAAGACCGTTGCAAAATTCATTAATCGAGGCGTGATTAAAATTTAACACCGCAGTTTACACTTGTAAATGAGGATGTTAAATTTTTGAAATAACGAAGAGTAAGGGGTTTTTGCAACGGTCTTATCAAAGCATTTTCCACACTTCAAGATCTCGTGTTTCACCCACTTTTTTGAAGGGAAGTTCAATATCCCAATCGCGTTTATCAATCACAATATAATCACCACCTTCTTTGCGTATTTCCAGCATTTTAACTGGATTCTGAATTTCTTCTGGTTTTAATGACCAACCTTTTCGATGATACCAATACATCCATTCTGGATTTGGACCTGAATGAATAATGATTTTCTCACCTTTTGGAACCAATTGATTGACTTGCTGTTCGAGTGTAAGTTTGTACTTTACTTCCTCTTTTATTCGGAAATCTGCGATTTGATTGCCAATTCCTTCCGTTGCTATCAGCATCAATAATGCAATTCCAAGTCGTTTATCAAGTCGTTGTAAGCCCAATCCAGCAATTACAGCCAATACGGGTACAAAAGGCAAAACGTAATAATTGTGTGTTGGAAAAACAGCCCCCGTTTTAATGGAAAACAGCAAAAAGATACCTGTCAACGAAACGATACCAATGAATGTTAAGCGATTTCTACGATAACCAAGCCAAAAAATTCCAATCAGTAATGGAAATAACACAATGTAAGAACGCAAGGCGCCAAAGTAAAATTGTGCTGCGAAATCGCTAAACAAGGGTTTGATTTCCAGCCAACCTTCCGTTATTCCTTTGGGAAAGAAAAGTACAAATCCGTAGGTTTCAACTAAATGAGGAACCCAACTGAAATACCAAAAAAGGATGAAGCTACTCGCAATGCCTACTGCGATTGAAATAGTGATTTTGGTTTGAAATCGAATCGTTTTGCACAACCACAATGGAATAATTAATCCGAATAAAAAAACCGCTGGAATCTTGCATAAACCGCCTAGTGTAATGAGAATTGTTGCTAAGATTAAGTTGTGCCATTTCTTGGAATCGATGAACAACTGAAAACAATAAATTCCCACAATAACGAGTGCTACTGAAAAAGTGTCTGGCATACTCTTGCGTGAGAAGACAAACCAAAGAGAAGTTAGAAAGATGACAGTTGCAAACCAAGCTGTTCGTTCATTCCACCACTTTTTGCATAGCCGAAAAAAGGCAATGACAGCCAATGAACAAACAACTAAATTCAGCAGTCTGCCATACCAATGCGCTTCACCAAAAACAAGTGTGCATCCAGCAATCAATGATTGGAAGAACGGAAATTCGGAACCAATGATTCCGGTGCGTTGTCCGCCCATGTCGACCATAGGGTAGAGGTAAGAGAAATGACCTTCTGCCATGTTTCTGGCCATCATATTGGTCAATGTTTGTCGCCAGCTGTGCCAAATTTCGAGTGGAGGAAATGTTATGCCAATTAAACGAATCAGGAAAAATCCGAGTACGAGACCTTCAATGGTTTTGAGTTTCGACCAGATTTTCTTCATTTCAATGAATCCTGAAAGAGCAATACTTGATTACAGAACCTTTCGCTGTAAACAGTTGTTCGTAGTGCGTTTTGATGTGCAAAATATCTTTAATCGTGTCATCTAAATCGGCTGGAAGTGATTTGTACAAATCCCAAGTAGACTCTACTAGTTCATATTGATGCGTTTTGATTTCCTCTTCCGTAGATTCAAACAACAAATCGCTATCTGTTTTTAAATGCACCAATCCTCCTTCTTTTAAAATGCGTTTGTAGCGATTAATGAATAACTCTGAGGTCAATCGTTTGCGCGGTTTTATCGGTTGAGGATCAGAAAAAGTGAGCCAGATTTCATCGATTTCATTTTCGGCAAAATACGATTCAATGAAATCAATTTTAGCACGTAGAAAGGCAACATTATCCAGTTTTCCGTCCAATGCTTCTTTGGCACCTACAAACATGCGCGCACCTTTAATATCCACACCAATGAAATTGCGATTGGGGTAATGTTTTGCCAAACCAATGGTGTATTCACCTTTTCCACACCCTAGTTCTAAGACAATTGGATGATCATTTTTGAAATAATCAGTTCGCCATTTACCTTTCAAAGGGAATGAACGAATTGTTTCTTCATCAAGCGTCGGTTCAAAGACATTGTCAAATGCCTTCATTTCCGCGAATTTTCTAAGTTTATTTTTAGCCATATTGTTATCGACAAAAATAGAAAAAACCTTGCGTTATGTGTTCATAAACATTTCGTGCAATTTCTGTTGAAATGTTAGCGGATAATCAACCCAATGATTAATTTTACCCTTCTAAACAAAAATCAATTATGTCAAAGCAGCATCACCACGCTTTATCATTCGCGGGGTTGTTAATAACGGTAGGTATTATATTTGGAGATATTGGTACTTCTCCGCTATATGTGTTAAAAGCGATCGCCAACGCAGACCCCTTAAGAGATGCTGCCGGAAAATTGGTTTATGTTAAGGGTCATTTAGTAGAAAATGGAAAACTAATCACCAATCAACTCATTTTAGGTGCTTTGTCTTGTATTTTTTGGACATTGACCTTACAAACGACCTTAAAATATGTGATCATTACCTTACGTGCCGATAATAAAGGTGAAGGAGGTATTTTCTCGTTGTACACATTGGTGCGTCGCCGTAAAAAATGGCTGGTAATTCCTGCAATCATTGGTGGAGCAGCTTTGTTAGCCGATGGATTGATTACACCACCCATTTCCGTTTCTTCCGCAATTGAAGGATTATCTACTGTAAATCCGAGTATTCCAACCTTTCCAATTATCATTGGAGTGATCATCTTCATTTTTGTGATTCAGCAATTTGGAACTAAATTTATTGGTAAGGCATTTGGTCCTGTGATGATGATTTGGTTTTTGATGCTTGGGGTTGTTGGAGTAATAATGGTTTCCTCCGATTTATCGATCTTGAAAGCCTTGAATCCTTATTACGCTTATGATTTATTGAAGAATTACAATGGTGGTTTTTGGTTGTTAGGTGCCGTTTTCTTATGTACAACTGGAGCAGAAGCGTTGTATTCAGATTTAGGACATTGCGGGCGAGAAAACATACGTATCAGTTGGATTTTTGTAAAAGTAATGTTGATATTGAATTACTTTGGTCAAGGTGCTTATTTGCTGAATAACCACAACGGGCAATTCATCAATGAGGAAAATCCGTTTTACATGATCATTCCTGATTGGTTTAAAATACCTGCAATTGTGGTTGCAACAGCTGCAGCAATTGTTGCCTCCCAAGCGTTGATTTCTGGTTCATTTACGCTCATCAATGAAGCCATTCGTTTGAATTTATGGCCGCGTGTGAAAGTGAATTTCCCTTCTGATATTAAAGGTCAATTATACATTCCTTCTGTCAACTGGTTCTTGATGTTTGGTTGTATCGGGGTGGTATTCTTGTTCAGAAAGTCTGAAAACATGGAAGCGGCCTATGGTTTGTCCATTGTGTTGGCAATGATAAGCACGTCTATATTGTTGATTTTTTACATGGCACGGAAACACTGGAATCCTATCTTAAGGTATTCCATGATCGCTATTTTCTTTATCATAGAGAGTGCATTTATGATTGCGCAAATCAATAAATTCCCTGATGGAGGTTATGTTACATTGATGATAGCAGCGATCATTATTACATTGATGTTCATCATTTACAAAAGCAAAATCATTCGAACTAGTTACTTGGAGTTTGTGAAAATCAAACATTACTTGCCTTTGTTGCAAAAATTATCAGTTGATGAAATGATTCCGACGTATGCAACTCATTTGGTTTATTTGACAAGTGCTGAACGATCAGATGAGGTGGAATCGAAAGTGTTTTATTCTATTTTAGAGCAGCAACCGAAACGTGCTGAACGTTATTGGTTTGTGCATGTTCATACAGATGATGAGCCGTATACGATGGAATATAAAGTCACTAAGCACGATGAGAATGATTTGATTCGCATTGATTTTAAATTGGGCTTCCGTGTGCAACCGAAATTAGACACGATGTTTAAACAGGTTGTAGATGAAATGGTTCAAGCAAATGAAATTCAAATTAAAAGCCGTTTTGCCTGTGAATACCATCATGGTGATCATATTGGTGATTTCCGCTTTGTTGTGATCCGTAAATTCTTGTCCAATGACAATGAATTGCCTTGGTTCCAGAAAATCATTATGAATGCTTATTTCTTTATTAAAGGTTTGAGTTTAACCGAGAAAAATGAATTTGGTTTGGATCCAAGCTCGTATGTGGAAGAGCAATTCCCGTATGTATTGTCCAAAGCTGCTCCTTTCGAAATGAAACGTACGAACTAATTTAGTTATGCAACCGCAACACATCACAGGTAAAAAGGTGTTGTACGGTTGTCTCAACTGGGGAAGTGGGCATGTTGCGCGCTCCATTCCTTTGATGCAACAATTGATCGATCAAGGAAATGATTTGACAGTTCGCTGTACGCTATCTCAGCAGAAAACGTTTGTTTCGTATGGCATTGTTGCAAGCTATTGGGTTGATGAAGGATTTCAGTTTCAATTTAAAGGTGACGGTCGTTTTGCAGCAGAATTACTGAGAAATGGATGGCGCTTTCGAAAGTCGATTCAACAAGACAAGCAAGAGGTAGCTGATTACTGCTCCAAACACAGCATTGATTACATTCTGTCGGATCATTGTTATGGACTTCAGCATCCGAGTATTCATTCGGTATTTATTACGCATCAAGTGCAATTACCACCCAAATCTGGTTTCTTCGCACAATTCATTCACCGCAAATGGATGAAAGACTTTCAAACGGTTTGGATCATGGACAATGAACGGGAATCGCTTGCTGGACAATTGAGTGAAAAACCAATAAAGAACAATGAACAGTATCACTTTATTGGTCATTATTCGCGGTTTTCAACTACTGTAAATGCCATCAGCGAATCGAAAGCAATGGTAGCCATTATCAGCGGACCAGAACCATATTCAGAACAATTGTTTGAACAAATTTGCCAAATTGCGAATCGAGTAGGAGGTAAGTGGACGGTTATTTCACCCAAGTTGTATTTCGATCCAATGAATACACAATTAACCATTCTACAAAACGATTGGAAAGCAGCAGACGAAGCTATAAAAGCAGCCGATTGGATCATTTCCCGCAATGGATATACAACGCTGATGGATGTACACACCTTGCAAAAGAAAGCGATTTTAATCCCTACAAAAGGTCAATTGGAGCAATTGTATTTGGCTGAATTGCATAAAGAACATTCGTTGTGGAAATTGGTGAAAGATGAAAAGGAGTTGGAGCAGGTTCTTAGGAAAGAACTACAGGGTTAGTCGTTTACTTTATTTGCACTCCTCTTGATGAAATCAAACTACTAGAACCTCCTTTGTAACGGTCAAGTGAAAATGTAAACGTACTCCCGATTCCAACCGTACTGCGCACAGAGATTGTTTGATTGTGTGAATCAAGAATGTGTTTTACTATGGCTAATCCTAAACCAGAACCGCCTTCATTTCTGTTACGACTTTGTTCTACACGGTAAAAACGTTCAAACAATCGCGCGGTGTGTTTTGGATCAATTCCAGGACCGTTATCGGAAATCTCAACAGTGATCAGATCATCTACTTCGTAAAAGCGAACCAACGTTTCACCGCCTTCATTACCATAGATAATGGAGTTGCCGATAAGATTGGTGAACACTTGTGCCATCTTACCGCGATCCGCTTTGACCATTAAAGAGTTATTGTAATCTTTCGAAAAACGTACCGAAATGCCTTTTTCCTGTGCTTTCATTTCAAAGCTTTCCATCACTTCTTTCGCCAGGTCACGCAAGTCGAAAGGGCGCATTTCCAATTTAAGTTCGTTGACTTCTAATTTGGTTAGTTCGTCTAAATCTTCTAAAATGGAAGTCATGCGATCAATGGCTTTGGAAGCACGCTCCAAAAATATGCGGTTCACTTTATCGTCTTCCAAGCCGCCTTCAAGAAGAGTTAGTACGTAACCTTGAATAGAAAAAACGGGCGTTTTAAGTTCATGCGCTAGGTTTCCAAGAAATTCTCGTCTGAATTTATCTTGTTCTTTGAGCTGTACAATTTCCGTTTGGTGTTTATCAGCCCATTCTTTGGTATCTTGTTCTGCTTGCCCTATAATATCTTCCGACATGGACATTTGAAAACTGTCGGCACCAGACATTTTACCTTTTCGAATGGATCGATAGAGGATTTTTAATCGCTTGTGAATGAATTTCTTTATTAAGATAAAGAACACGATAAATGCTCCCAATCCAATTCCAAGCGGAAAGACCGCAAAAGCCCAAACTGGAAGAGGGTGAACCAAATGAACGATGAATGCAACGATTAGTGTGAGTATTCCTAATAGAAGACTACCACTAAGTACAATAAAAATTGGATTGCTGCTTTTCACTATTCTGAGAATGTATAACCGACACCTTTGATAGTACGAATATACGATTCTCCTAGTTTTTCGCGCAATTTCCGAATATGAACATCAATTGTACGTTCTCCAACTATCGTTTCATCTCCCCAAACTGTACCGAGAATTTGATCACGGGTAAATACTTTACCAGGACGTGATGCGAGTAATTCAATCAATTCAAATTCTTTCTTTGGTAATTGAATTTCTTGACCTTCCAATAACACTAAGAATCGCTCACGGTTAACAATTATTTTTGAAGTTACAATTGATTCAGATTGTTTGCGATTGGCACGTCTAAGTAACGCTTCAACTTTACTGATGAGTAATCTGGGACGAATGGGTTTTGTGATGTAATCATCAGCTCCGGCTTCAAATCCTGCAACTTGTGAATAGTCTTCAGAACGCGATGTTAAGAAGGCAATCAATGGTTGAGATAGTTGTAACTCTTTGCGAATCATGTGACACGCCTCAATGCCATCCATTCGTGGCATCATTACATCCATCAAGATCAAATCTGGCGCATGTTTTTGAGTCATCTCTACACCCAAAAGACCGTTTAGTGCAGTCAATACTTTGTACCCTTCGCGTTCCAAATTGTATTGTAGGAAGTCAAGAATATCTTGTTCATCGTCTACTAAAAGAATGGTATTTGCTTTATTTTGCTGCATGTTCATGGGTGAATTATAACACTGCAAAGTTATTTTTGAAACGTGCCTTTAACTTTACAAATAGGTTATTAAATGATTAATTAAATGGGGTCACATTATTAAATCATTAAGGTGGTATCAATAAAAAATCCGCCCTTAAATTAAGGGCGGATTCTAAGAAAAGTAAGAATAAAAATTATTTTGAAACGACTAGTTTAACTGATTTTGTGTAACCATTTGTACTAATTACAGCAGTGTAGATACCTGCATTCAAATTAGTAGAGGAGAAGTTTACATAGTTTGTACCAGCATTCATTGTTCCTTCGAATAAAGAAAGGGCTTTTTTGCCAGCAAGATCATACAATTCAATCGTAACTTGATTGCTTTCATTCAAGTTCACAACAACTGTTGCTTGCTCTGTAGCAGGATTTGGAAAGACACCAACTGAACTAATGAGGGTACTATTTTCTTCGATTCCAATGAATCCACCTTGAAATTTTGGGTCTGTAAAAGAAGCACCAGTTGCAACACTTGAGTTACCTGTTAAACGAGCATCTGGAGTTGTTCCCAATGTAGCGAAAATATTTACCCAACTTACTTGAGCAACAGTTGTTGTTGAATCGTTATTGTCCGTGCTAAAGAAGCTGCTGTAGAATGAATTTGCTGCTGTGACAGCATTGCTTCCTGCGGCAATTCCAGCTAAGGTATTGTTTGCAAATACAGCTGAATCGTTGGTAGTAAAATTGTCTTCTGTAGAAGTTCCTTCAACTGACAATCCTTTTTCCCAGCCTGTTACTAATGAATTGAATACAGAAATACTAGAGTTGCGACGAATTCTAAATGCTTTTGAGAACGTCTCACCAATTGGTAAAACAATAGTACCATCTCCTAATGCACCAACTGTTGTAATGTTTGAGAAAATAGCAGCGGTTTGAGGCAATGCACCAGAACCAGTTGCATCATTGTCAGATTCAAATGAATTGGAATCTCCAGCTGCATCAGATAGGTCTTTATCACGAATGATTAAACCGAATTGAATACGACCACGGAATCCAAAGTCTGTATCAAAATCATCATCTAAACCACGGTAAGCGATTAGGTGACGACAATCAACTGTTCCACCAAACCATTCGTAAGAATCATCTCCTGAAAAAGACACTTGAATAAAATCAATTTGAGTTTGATTTCCAATAGATCCAAACGTTAAACCGTTGATTTCTTTATTTGGTTGCAAAGGAATTCCAGCAAACTCAATGCGTACATATTTCAATGAACCTGAATTATCATTGTCATCTGTCCCACCGTGTTCTGTATCTGCTGAAGGAGCAATTCCTTCAATGTTTGCAATTCCTCCAGGTTGGTTGTTCACTGCTTTTCCAAGTAGTACAACTCCTCCCCAATCGCCTTCTGCACGGTTTCCAACAGCTTCATTTGAAGTGAATACAATAGGGCTGTTTACTGTACCTTCTGCGATTAATTTAGCACCTTTTGTGATGATCAATGTACCTTGAGATGCGTAATCACCACGGATAATAGTACCAGCTGCAATTGTTAAAGTTGCATTGTTTTTTACATAAACTTTGTTTTGCAATAAAACAACACCACTCCAAGTAACGTCTGCAGTAATATCTGCTGAAACAGTTGTACTTGTTGCAGGGTATGTTGTGTTTTCTGGGTCAAAATTTGACCAGCCAGAAGTCCAGTCTGTCGCAGCTGTATTATCTGTAATTGGAAATGCTCCTTTGTAGGATGTTTGTGTCCAAAATTGTGATTGGGCAACACCTGCCATAAAGAACGTTAGTAAAACTAAGTAGAAATTTTTCATTTTATTTTTCATTTTATGTGATACAAAGCTATTAACACTGGCTTGTGTTAAGATAAAGCAAAAGTTACAGTTGTTTTACGCTTACATTATCTAAACATTAACAGATGACGTTAGTGTTAAGTGTTTTTTCTCTTAAAATTTGTAATTTAAACTGATAGAGATCGTTTGACCGAAGTTTGTTTCTTGCCATCTGTTATCAACACCTTCGTCGTATTTTTTGTTACTGTTTAAATCTTGGTAGAACAATAGGTTTTGAGCTAATACATCCTTCACATTGATTTTTAACTGGAATTTGTCATTGAATGTTTTAGCAAATTGCAAGTCAATTACGTGACGTGAGTTTTCCCAAACATCTGGTTCTTGTACATTTCCAACAATAAAGATGCGTCGTCCAATTACGTTGTAAGAAGCATTCACGCTCCAATCTTTTGTTGGATGTTCATATTGTAAACCTGCATTAATGATGAAAGGTGATTGACCTTGCAAAGGACGAGATGTTCCATTTGCACCAACAATTTGACTTACATCTACTTGCGAACGAATCAAGGCTAAGTTGGTGTACAATGTAGTGTTAGATAAGAACTTACTTTCTTTGTTTTTAGAGAATACATCCAATTTAATGCGGTATTCCGTTTCAATTCCATAATTCTGTACGCTTGGCACATTCGTATAATACAATTCGGCTGCTCCAGAAACTCCAGTGCGGTTTACCAATTCGATTGGATTGGTGAAATTTTTGTAGAATGTAGATACCGTAAATAACTGACCATTTCCAATGAAGAATTCATAACGAGCATCAAAATTGTCAATAACTGCACGTTGTAGGTTTGTATTTCCTGAAAGGATGTTATCCAATGTGAAATTGTAGAAAGCAAATGGTGCTAATTCACGGAATTCAGGTCGAGAAACTGTTCGGTAGTAACTCAAGCGAATATTCATGCGTTTGTTCAACGAATAAATCAAATTCAAGGAAGGTAAAAGATCAATCACCGTGGTGTCAATTTGGCGATCGATGTTTGATCCAGCTTCAGTATAGTTGAATTTTTGATTATATGATTCTAAACGAAGTCCACCAACCATTCTGAATTTCTGGTTGATTTTTGTGTCAAACATGGCATAACCTGCATTGAGGAAAGAAGATGCAAAATAACTATCACTTACTTTAGTTGATTCCTCTAATTTAAAGCCGCCTAATCCGTTTTCTTGTAAACCAAGGTGTTCTGGAGCGAATAGTTGATCTTCTGGTAACAACAATAAACTGTTATCAAAAGTAACTCCTCCTGTTTTATAACGAGAAAAACCTAAATTACGTGCTGAAAAGTCACGATCACGGTATTGTGTAAATCCTCCAATTTTAAAGAGATTGGTAATTTTTTTGAAATCCCATGGAATGGATAAATCGTACTTGATGCTATAGATTTTCTCTTTTGTATCAGACCAGAACATGTTTCCTGCGGCAGTTGGAATAGTACCATTGTTTTGAACCACGGCTACATATTGAACAGTAGTGTCATCTTCTGATAAAGCAGATTTTTGATAGACAACTCGACGCATATTTGGAATCGTACGTTCAATGTTACTGTATCCACCAATCCAGTTGAATTGCATTCCTTCTTTTTTGAATTCATGCGTTCCTTCTAATTGTCCAGAATATAAGTTGTTTTGCGTAAACATACGATTGGACGATTTTTCATAAATGTGTGGATCGTTGTCCATTTCACGAACACCATGACGGACATTCACTCGGTCTTCTGAATTGATACTATAAAGGTTGTTGAAAGCAATTCTGTTGCGATCGTTTAACTCATAAGTCAGATTGAACATGGCACTATTCAAGTATTTTTGAGAATAAACAGTATCTACTAATTCCATTTTCTGTACCACACCAGTAGCTTGCTCTTCGAATTCACGACGAATCGTTTGGTTGGTGGACATATTGTTCTGGTATGTATAAGCAAATACAACTCCAAGATCGTGTTTTTTAATTTCGAAATTTCGTCCAATACCATATTGGAAGTTCAATGCTGGCAATGCTCTTCTGTCAGTAATTGCCCAACTAGGAGTCATCATTTTTGCATAATCTGCTTTTTCAGTTGCAGTTAAAGTGGCGTATGTTTTTGAATCAGGAAGACCAGTTGGCAACTGACGTGCTCCATTATCAATTCCTGCCCAATCCATGTTACTTCCATCATACGTTTGGAAGTTTTTAAATGTTGTAAGCGTATTATAAGAAGTTCCTATTTGAATTGATTGATAGTTTTTTGTACTTGGTGCTTTTGTATTGATGGTAATAACACCGCCGGCAAATTCGCCTGGCATATCAGGTGTAGCTGTTTTTGTAATAGTAATATTTTCAAGCATGTTTGCTGGAAAGATATCAAAGGCAAATGCTTTACGATCACTTTCTGTACTTGGTAGTGGTGCACCATTTATATAAGCACTGTTGTAACGGTCATTCAATCCGCGGATCACAACAAAACGGTTGTCTTGAATACTTGCTCCACTGATGCGTTTTAATACATCGTTTACTTTTGTGTCACCGGTTTTCGCCATGCTTTCAGCCGAAATACCATCCATTACACGTCCGTCATTTTTCATTTCAGTCCCCAGACCTGTGTCTCCACCCTTATCTATTACATGAACAATGTCTATCTCTTCTAACGTGTCATTCGTTGGTTTTGACATGGAAATGGAAACATCAATTGAATTGCCATTCACTACAATTCCTGAAATCGTATCGATGTTGTATTCTAATACACGGAATACGATGGAGTAAGTTCCGTTTGCTATATTTTCGAAAGCATAATTACCGTCAAAATCGGTTTGTGTAGGAGCATTTTTTTCAACTAATTTGACATCAACGAAAGGAATTGGTTCACCCGTTTTTTTATCGGTTACTGTTCCAAAGATTTTCTGAGTCTGTGCGCTAGCAGTTACTGCGATAAATGAGCTGACCAAAATTAGAAGAATCGAAAATTTCATATTGCTTTTTTTTACGTCACAAAGTTCTACTTACAGCATTAGAATGAGATTAAGTTGACTTTACTAGATCGTTAACAGAATCACGATTTAGTAAGCTATTTTCAATTACAGTAACCATTTATTAATATTGAGATAACATTTGATCAAAATCCTTAATATAAACTTCAATTAGCACATCATTTTTGATTCAAACTTTTGATTGTTTCATCTCATAACGGATTATGGTTTGGTGAAGGATCAAGTGGTTAATAATCAGTATTTCAGAATTATTTTTGTGCATTTGAGTATGCAAATTCACCTTCCTTTAGTCGTATAATGAAAATCGTATACCTTTGTAGCCAATGTTAACACAACGTTTTTTTATCGAATTAGGATATGATGGTACAGCTTACTCTGGTTGGCAACGTCAACCCAATGCGCGATCGGTTCAAGAAGTGATTGAAACTGCATTGTCCAAAATTCACGGCGGTATGGCGATTCCACTCGTTGGCTGTGGTAGAACAGATGCAGGAGTTCATGCGCGGTTTTTTGTTGCTCACGCAGCGTTACCAATAGAAACGGATGTCGTTCAATTAAAGCATAAGTTAAATAAAATGCTTCCATGTGACATCGTTATTTTTCGTGCTTATCAAGTTGCTGATGACATGCATGCGCGTTTTCAAGCTTCTTCTCGTACGTATCGGTATTACTTACATCAAGAAAAAGATCCTTTTTTAAAGAACAGTTTATTTTTTGTAGGAAAACTGGATGTAGATCGCATGAATGAAGCAGCAAGGTATTTACTCGGGATACAAGATTTTACTTCTTTCTCAAAGTTACACACGGATGTGAAAACCAATTTTTGCACCATTACAAATGCAGTTTGGCATTCACAAGGCAATCAATTGTATTTTGAAATAACAGCTGATCGTTTTCTACGAAATATGGTGCGCGCGATTGTCGGAACCTTATTAGAAGTTGGAGTAGGGAAAATTCAACCTGCTGAAATTCCTCTAATCATTGCAGCGAAAGATAGAAGTGCGGCGAAGCTTTCAGTTGAAGCACGTGGATTGTTTTTGTGGGATATTTCGTATCCCGTAGGCACGTGATGCATCCCGTGCCTGCGGTTTGTTATACGTTTATGTTTTGTTATTCGTGGTTGAAAAATGAATATGCTAACAATCCATTGATTATTCCACTACCACAATAAAATTTGTCGATTTTCCTTTTCCGAGCAAGATGTATTTATCATTGATCAAATGAGATACATCAAGGACCAAACTTTCGGTTACTTTTTCCTTGTTCACTGAAATAGCATTGCCTTTTAATTCGCGTTTTGCTTCTCCATTGGAACTTAGGAAACCAGTACGTGAACTCAGTAATTCAACAATTGAAATACCAGCAGCTAAATCGGATTTATTGACTACAGCCTGATTGACACCATTAAAGATCATCAGGAAATCGCGTTCGCTTAATTTTTTTAGTTCGTCAGTTGTTGATTTACCAAAAAGGATATTGCTTGCCGCGATTGCAGCTTCAAGCGCTTCTTTTCCATGAACACGCTCGGTTACTTCTTCAGCCAAAGCACGTTGCAAGAGACCCGTTCTATTGGTGTTGATTTGTTCTTGCTCTATTGCTTCAATTTCCACTTTAGATTTTAAGGAGTAGAAACGCATCAATTTTGGAATATCTGCATCAGTTGATTTTAACCAAAACTGGTAAAATTCATAAGGTGAAGTGCGTTCTGCATCCAACCAAACCGTTCCCGATTCTGTCTTGCCGAATTTACCTCCATCTGCTTTTGTCAATAAAGGACATGTAAATGCAAAGGCTTCACCACCTGCTTTTCTGCGGACCAATTCTGTTCCAGTGGTGATATTTCCCCATTGGTCGGAACCGCCAAATTGCACCTTTACGTTGTTTGATTTGTACAAATGGTAAAAATCGTATCCTTGGAGCAATTGGTAAGAAAATTCAGTAAAAGACAATCCCGTTTCCAAGCGTTTTTTCACCGAATCTTTCGCCAACATGTAATTAACCGTAATGTGTTTCCCAACATCGCGAATGAACTCCAAAAAGGAAAAATCTTTCATCCAATCGTAGTTGTTGACCAATTCTGCTTTGTTTTCACCTGATTCAAAATCGAGAAAACGACGCAATTGTTGTTCCACAGAAGCTACATTGTGATTTAGCGTTGCTTCGTCTAATAAATTGCGTTCTGCAGATTTTCCTGATGGATCGCCCACCATTCCTGTAGCGCCACCAACCAACGCATACGGTTTGTGACCTGCTATCTGGAAATGTTTCAACAACATAATGGGCAACAAATTTCCAACATGCAACGAGTCGGCAGTAGGATCAAAGCCGACATAACCAGCTGTCATTTCTTTCATTAATTGTTCTTCCAAACCGGGCATGATATCTTGGATCATTCCCCTCCAGCGCAATTCTTCGATGACATTTTGTTGCATTTGTTCTTGTTTTGGGCACAAAAATAGGTTTAATTGGCTAAAATTGGATTTAGAGATACAAATCATTTGAATTTTGGATACTTTTAGTCATGCTTCAAACCCGAAAAGAAATTGTTTTTATGGTATTGGCTGGGATTTTCATCACCAGTGCCATCGTTGCTGAGTTAATCTCCTGCAAAACCGTCGATATTGGTATTTACCCTGTAATCGCAGGAATTGCCCCTTGGCCAGTGGTGTTTTTGCTCACAGACGTCATGAACGAGTACTTTGGAAAACAAGCTGTACGTCGTTTGAGTTGGATCACATGCGGCTTGATTGCTTTTTGTTTTCTCATTGTTTATTTAGCAGTAAAATTGCCAACAGCGGATGGTTCTTATGTTTCAGATGCTGAATTCACGAAGATCTTTGGTGGTTCTTTGCCAATCATGATAGGAAGTATTGTTGCCTTTATGCTTTCACAATTGTTGGACGTATGGTTGTTTGGCTTCTTTACCAAATTGACAAAAGGAAAAATGATTTGGTTACGCAGCACGGGTTCTACTGTGATTTCTCAATTAGTAGATTCCTATACTGTTTTGATTATCGGATTTTTGATTCCAGGTGTTTTTACGGTGGAACAGGTGTTGATTTTTGGAATTACAGGATATGCAACTAAATTGGTCATCGCTGTTTGTTTAACGCCCATGATTTATGTGATGCATTATGCAGCGAAAGGATTGTTGGGGGAGAAGTTGAAGGAGGATTGATTTAGAAAAATGATTATTGTTTTATTTTCTGACCTTCTCGTACAAGGTATTCACCGTTTTCATTTAATCGTTCCCAACATTTCTGACCATTTTCGGTGTTGATTAAATGATCTTTTAATTTACCATTTTCATAAAATTCTTTTCTGAATCCGATAGTTGTTCTTTCGTTGTAAACAGCAATAAATTTTACGTTATTTGTTGTATAATACTCAATTAAATATGTCAGTGTTTCATCAAGTGGAATTTGTTTTCTAGCTAAACTTCCATCTTCAAAAAATACGTAATGCTCAATCAATTGATTGTCTTTATAGGTTTTTAATTCCTTCAGTTGACCATTATCATAATAGATAGAATCAGTTCCATTTTTTGGGAATAAATATTCTGGCGGGTTTGTTCTATAAACAATCGTGTCTTTACCATGACATAATTGAATAATAGTTGTTGATACTTGGTCTGAAACGGCAAAGTAATTTTCAATTTTCACAACTTCATACCCTGGTTTTGAAATATAAATGGAGTAAAAGCCATACTTAAAACCATAAATACCTTTGGAGTTAGTTTGTTGTCTAGAAACAGTCTTTCCTTCGGTGTCAGTAATTAAAACGAGTGTATTTGTATTGCCTGATGTATCTTTAATAGGATGGATGTTGATTGAAAGTAATGCAACGGTTGTATCACTAAAGCCATCATAGTAGAATGAAACAGTTGTTTTGTCTTCCTGTCCATGTGCATGAAGATTAAAGAATAAAAAAAGTAGCGAGTACAGACTTTTCCACAAACACTTCATCACTTCGTCAACTCCTTGAACACTTCTTCCAATGATTTTTCTTCGGTTCTCAAGGTAATCACCAATAAATTGTTTTGCTGTGCATAAACGGCAACTGCTTTGCGCAAATCATCTGCTGCGAGGCTTTCAATCAAGAAAGTAGAATCAGTGATTTTCTCCACTTTAGAAACACCTGGAATTTTTTGTAATTGACTGCGAGCAATTGTTCCGTCAAATTCTGCGTAAACAACTTGTTGTCCAACTTCGTATTGCAATTCGGAAGCAATATTATCCGCTACGATGATTCCTTTTTTGATGATGATCACACGGTCGCAAATAGCTTCTACTTCTTGCATGATGTGTGTGGAAAGCATCACCGTTTTTTCTTTTCCAATGGTTCTGATCAATTGGCGAATTTCCACTAATTGATTGGGATCAAGCCCAGAAGTTGGTTCATCCAAAATCAATACATCTGGATTGTGAATGATTGCTTGTGCTAATCCAACGCGCTGGCGATAACCTTTGGATAGCATTCCGATTTTTTTATTCTGTTCAACATCCAGTCCAACGAGGTTGATCATTTCTTTTACGCGATCACGTACTTTATCGAGTTTGTAAATTTTCCCTACAAATTCGAGGTATTCTTTCACATACATGTCGAGGTACAACGGATTGTTCTCAGGCAAATAACCAATGCGTTTGCGTGTTTCAATGGATTGTTCTTCCACACTCATGCCACATACATTGACAATTCCTTCGGTCGCTGGAATGAAACCTGTTATCACTTTCATGGTGGTCGATTTACCAGCTCCATTTGGACCCAGGAAACCTACAATTTCACCTTTGCCTACAGTGAACGAAATGTTATTTACCGCAGCTTGATTACCGTAATACTTAGAAAGATTTTTTACTTCGATGGACATGATGAGAACTTTGTGCCACGAAGATAACGAATCAGATGGGAATGTGGTTGGCTCTAAAGTTTTTTAGTTATTGAGTTTTTCAGTTCTTGAGTTTTTCAGTTTGACAGTTTTTTCAGTTTCTTGAGTTTGACAGTCCTTGAGTTTTAAATCCAACTCATAAAACTCATCAGCTCATAAAACTTAGAAACTCATCAACTCAAAAAACTCATAAAGAACTCGAATCTTACTATCTTTGTCCATGCCTCATTTAAAAGGAAAAGTATTAAAATCAACTGGTAAATGGTACCAAGTGCTCATGGAAAACGGCGATCAAATCGATTGTCGGATTCGTGGTCGATTGCGTTTGGAAGGTTTGAGAACAACCAATCCTATTTCTGTTGGTGATGTGGTGTTGATCCATGAGAAATTTGATGAAGAAGGAAAGGGTGTCATTGAAGATTACGAGCATCGACGCAATTACATTGTTCGGAAAAGCACCAATCTGAGTAAACAATCGCATATTTTAGCAGCCAATGTGGATCGTGCTTATTTGTTAGTAACACTCAAGCATCCAGAAACGCACATGGTTTTCATTGATCGCTTTTTGGTTGCAGCGGAGTCGTTTCGCATTCCTACAACTTTGCTTTTTAATAAAACAGATCTACTTTCCGAAGATGAACAATACGATTTAGCCGCGATTATGGACATGTACCAACAGGTCGGTTATCCATGTCATGCTATTTCTGCGACGGATCAAACAAACGTTGATTTTCTGCGTGAAGAAATTGCTGGTAATCAAGTGATGATTGCAGGGCACTCTGGAACCGGAAAAAGTACACTTGTCAATGCCTTGGATCCGTTATTGGACATACGGATTGGGGAAATTTCTTCAGCGCATCATCAGGGTCAACATACTACTACATTTGCTGAAATGCATCCACTTCAATCTGGAGGTTTTATCATTGATACACCCGGAATTCGAGCATTTGGTATTGTGGATTTGGACAAAGAAGTGATCTCACATTATTTTCCTGAAATGCGTGCCTTGATTGGACAATGTAAATTTCACAATTGTCAACACCTCAATGAGCCTGCTTGTGCGGTAAAAGAAGGTTTGGAAAATGGTACGATATACGAATCGCGCTATTGGACCTATTTGCAATTAATGCAAGGTGATGACGCAGATATTCATCGCAGAAATAAACACACATGAGACTTGTCATTCAACGTGTAAGTTCCGCCAGTGTTTTAATTGAGCAGGTCGTTCATGGTCAGATTGAACAAGGATTAGTGGTTTTGGTTGGCATTGAAACAGCTGATACATTGGAAGATATCAGTTGGTTGACACAGAAGCTAATCCAGATGCGCATTTTTACCGATGAAGAAGGAAAAATGAATCATTCGTTACTGGATATCAATGGAGGTTTGTTAATCATCAGTCAATTTACGTTACACGCTTCAACTAAAAAAGGCAATCGTCCGAGTTTTATTCAAGCAGCTCGTCCAGAACAAGCGATTCCATTGTACGAAGCATTCATCAAATCCTGTAAAGCAGCGGATGTGAAATTGGTTCAAACGGGTATTTTTGGATCGGATATGCAGGTTTCATTGATAAATGATGGGCCTGTAACGATTGTGATTGATTCTAAAAATCGTGAATAAATCACATCCATTTTAGTTTGTTATTTCCGCTCAGATTTTTGTCGAAAAAACTGTATTGTTTCTATCAAAACGAATAATGCGGCAAACGAAATCAGCCATACAACCCGCACTTGTAATCGATCATACACATTTGCGAGTGAAGCTGTAATAAATGCATTCGCTAGAACTCCCACTACAACGATTCCAATAAACAGACCTAGTTTGTCTCGCAAAAACCGAAAGACCAATCCGATTAACATCAATGCACATGAAATGAGAAGGATAGTGGCACTTATGTTATTGTGGTAATTACTTTCCAAGCCAACTAATTGTTGTTTTGACGTACGGAATTTGTAGAATTCATTTTCATAATGGTACTTGATCATTAAATAAGTTCCATCAAAACGTCTATAGGGAACAAGTCCAGAACCAATTTTATGTTGAAGAAGTTGCTTTCCTGTTGAAGAAAAGGATTCGGTAATAAACCAATTTCGGTACTTTGCTTGAGAAAATAAATCTTTTAAAACAGTTCCATATTCTTGATTTGTTTGAACACGATTCACACCCAATTGATTCAAGGGCGATTCAGCTCCCCAAAGAAATCCGCACGCGCTGTTCGGAATAGAGTCAATGTGATCTGAAAATGGGATGGAGATGTTATTCTTATTTTCCCGCATATAGGTTTTTAACAACGGGGTTTCTAAACATTTGGCTACAATGAATAAGTTGGATCCGCGACTCATTTGAAATAAGCCATATTGCGTGTAAGTAATCAGCGAATGGGTGAATGAAACGGCAAGCAATGTCACAAAAATCCAAACCGTACTCCAACGATAACCCGATTGATTCAACCCGTTTTTTTTGATCGACATGATGCCAATAAAAAATAGAATAATCCCGATTATTAATAGATTGGAATAGTGTGTTCCAACTATAAAAAACAGCAAGACGTAATAGGTAATCCGTGTAGATTTTTTTGCTGTTTGATCAGCATAGATCAAAAACACTACAAGGATCGAAAGTGCTGTAAACAAATCGGGCATGATCTGCGCAGTGTACCAAGGTAGTCCCGTTAATCCAGTAAGTGCGATAAGAATAATGCCTTTAATGAATTGTTTGACAGTAGGGAACAGTTGAATTATGGTGCGATTAATGACCCAAAAAGTAATGATTCCTTGAAGGATCAATGGCCACCACATGTGTGCTTGCATGGTCGTAATGCGCAAGTAAAAACCATAAAACAAAGGTCTGTCTATTGGAACATCCAAGTGAATGGCAGACGAAATATAGGTGCCGCTATCTGCATAAAACAGCGGATAACCATTATAAAAAGCTGGCCACAAAAGCAGAAACAATGATCCTAGTAAAAAAGGAATGTGTTTGAGATTATTTTTGGCGAGTCGCATTGGTAACAAAAATAGCTAATTTTGATCTAGATAAATTGATTATGCACATTTCAGAAGCACAAGAACAGGTTGATCAATGGATCAAAACAATTGGAGTTCGTTATTTCAATGAACTCACTAATATGGCAATGCTTACAGAAGAAGTGGGTGAAGTGGCACGGATCATTGCTCGCAGATACGGTGAACAAAGTGAAAAAGAAAGTGACAAAGGGAAAGATCTTGGTGATGAATTTGCGGATGTGCTGTTTGTGCTCATTTGTCTAGCCAATCAAACGGGTGTAGATTTGGAAGAAGCATTGAAACGAAACCTGGAAAAGAAAACAAGCAGGGATGCTACAAGACACCAGGATAATGAGAAATTGAAATGAGTTTTACAGTTTTATAGTTTTATAGTTTTTTGAGTTTTTAAGTTTTACAGTTTTGTGAGTTTTCAAGTTATACAGTTTACTGAGTTTTTGAGTTAAACTAGTTCTCCAACTTAATAAACTGCCCAAACTCAAAAAACTGATTAACTCAAAAAACTCAATAGTTTGGCGAGTACTAATTTATCAATGGGAAACGTCATTAATTCAGTTGAAAGTTCAGTCAATTTTACCCAACGAACAACTTCGTAGTCTGCTGTTGGGTGTTTTGGTAAACAACCAATCGTTTCCATGTCAGCATAATAAACCCAATAATAGAGGGAAATCAATTGGTCATTTTCACTAAAAGCAGATTGCTGGAAAAAATCTGTAGCATAAAAGAGATCGCCTACTTCTACCGTGATTCCTATTTCTTCTTGAAATTCCCGTTTAAGGCAGTCGATAGTGCCTTCTCCCCATTCCAATCCACCTCCTGGGAATTTTGTAAATACATGACCGTTTCGGCGTTCATCAGAAACCAAGATTTCGTTGTGTTGATTCATTAATAAACCATACACGCGGATATTGAATTTTTTGAGAGACATTTCTTAGTCTTCCAAGATGGCAGCAATATTGGGTTTGAAATACAAAGAGGATTTTAATACTTTACCATCTTCTCGGTAGATTGGATTGCCGCTTTCATCCAGTTTACTCATGTTGGAACGCTGAATTTCCTGAAACACTTCAACGATTTTATCTTGGAGACCGTGTTTTAGAATGGTACCACACAAAATATACAACTGATCGCCCAACGCATCTGCAATTTCAACAATATCACCTCGTTGTGCTGCTTCCAAATATTCTTCGTTTTCTTCTTTCATGAGGTTGTAACGAAGTGTAACATCTGCTTCGCTCAATTCAGCGACAGGTGCGTAATTATTGGGAATACTAAATGCATTGTGAAATGTTTCAACGGCTTCAATTGTTTCCTTTAATGTCATGGTACTTTTTTTGACAAAAATAGGAATTCAAAATGGGCTTGTGAAATAGATTATTCGTTTATAACGGTTACAACAATCCGAAAACCGACTGTTGCGCAAGCCGTTGAATAATTCGATCTACTCGTATTCCGAACATGATCAGCATCATCATTCCAAGAGCCACCAGTTGCAAGCCCTTTTTCGCTAGTCATTTCAGCAACATTGCCATTGAGGTGGTAAATCCCAAATTCATTGGGCCAATAGGATTGTATTGGAGCCGTAATATCTGAATTATCATACAGTGTTCCTGCAATCCCTGGTGTCTCAACTGAAGAAGTTGTTGTGCGATAGTTACAAAGATTTTGTCCTTTTGAATTCCGCATGAAAGGACCGTTCCATGTATAGGGTCTACAGGTACTTCCGCCTTCTGCTGCGTAAACAAATTCATTGGCTTCGGGTAATCTGAAGATGTATTTTTTATCCGTGTTTAATCGTTTGTTCACCTTTTCAGTGACCCATTCACAATAGAGTAGTGCTGCTTCATGGGAGATATTGACTACGGGATAATTTGAATAAGCAGGATGTTTGTGATAATAGGTTGTAAAAGGTTCCATTGAACTATTCGGGTTTATTTCCCATTGTGCTGTATCAATTTGTGCAATCTTCCATTTTTCAGTTTGTCCACTCGATTTTAAATCATCTAAAAACGCATTGTATTGAAAGTTGCTTACTTCTGTTTTGAGCATAAAAAAGGATTGAAACGAAACGATTTTCCCATCAATGATTGTAGAACCAGAAGGAACATAGGCATAACCTTTTCCGAGTTCTTTGGCGATTCCTTTAACAGGCTTTGGTATCTTTGATGTTTTTGGCTTTAAAGTAGTAAAACCTACGAGACATGCGCCCGCAAGAAGAAGTATCAGCGTTGTTTTCATGGTGAATGAAACGCATTTAATCTAAAATGTTACATCTAATTCAAAAAAAATCCCCTTGTCGACCGAAGTAAACAAAGGGATTGTGTAACTCAATGAGTTGAATTTTATTGAAATAATAACGTCAAGTAGTAAATACCAGCTGCAAGTAAACCTGAAACAGGAATGGTAAGAATCCATGCCCAAAGCAAGTTGATGGTTACTCCCCAGCGAACGGCACTTAATCGTTTCGTTGCGCCAACTCCTATTATGGAACCAGTAATGGTATGAGTTGTTGAAACTGGAATCCCTAAGTTAGAAACGGTAAAGAGCGTCAAAGCTCCAGCAGTTTCAGCACAAACGCCTTCTAGTGGTGTTACTTTGGTGATTTTAGTTCCCATTGTTTTCACGATTTTCCAACCGCCCATTAATGTTCCCATTCCAATCATAATGTAACAAGAAATGGCAATCCAAAACGGCATCGTATCTGAATTGACTTTTGTTTTAATCTTATGACCATGTTTAATTTGTCCTCCTTCATCGACATACTTTTTAAAGAGAGCAGCGTCTTTGTATTCTTTATTCAAGGTTTTATCCTTAAAGATCAATTGATTTAACTTTGCATCATAGACATCTTTTCCAGTCGTATAAACAAGAATATTGTCATTTGCTTCAATTTCCAATTGTTGGTCGTTAAACGAGTATTCTGGTTTGAATTTATCTTTCTTGCCTTGAGTGTTTTCGAACTCAATTTGCATTACTTCCGTTACTTGCAATTCTTGAGGAACTTGGCTAATTGTTCCGTTTTCACGACTATGATTCGCAAAGACCATTAATGCAGCGCAGATAATTCCCATTACTTTCTGAGAGTCGGCACCACCATGACCTAATGAAAACGCTGCAGAAGATAACAATTGCAAACGCTTGTACATGTTGGACTCTTTTAGAGCGGTTTGTCGTTTACCATGCACTACTTCATACCACGTATAAACAAGTACGAATACACTAATCATAATCACAACGATCCACATCATTGGTGGTTTCACATCCAAGTATTCAACCATGTAGTTTAGCAGGTAAATTGTACCCGCAGAGAACAATCCAATGAAGAACATTTTTTTGGCAAAACTCCTCGATATGGTGACAAGTGCAATCGCAAATGCAATAATACCACCAATGAAAGGGGCCAGAATAATAAATGCTGCAACTTTAATGATTTCATCCGAAGCAATGACATCAAAGCCGCCATGCGCAACAGCTGCACCAGCAAATCCACCAATTAAGGTATGGGAAGATGAAGAAGGGATTCCTAGCCACCAGGTAAGCAAATTCCATACGGTTGCGGCTAAAAGACCTGCGAGAATAACCCACAAATTAATGGCACTATTATCAACCACTTTAGCAACCGTATTCCCGACACTCATATCGAACACCCAAAATGCAGCTACGTTAAATACCGCTGCCCACAATACCGCTTGAAAAGGTGTGAGCACTTTGGTTGAAACGACAGTTGCAATGGAATTGGCAGCATCATGGAAACCGTTTACCAAGTCGAATAACAAGGCAATGACGATGATAACTATTAATAACGTTAACATAAGATTCTATGTTTTGAAAAATTAAGCGTATTTCACTACAATGGATTCGATCACATTTCCAACATCTTCACATTTGTCAGTTGCAACTTCCATGATTTGATAAATTTCACGCTTTTTAATTAAGTCTTTTGCGTCGATATCAGAATTAAATAATTTTTCAATACTCAAATCAAAAATGTCATCAGCTTGGTTTTCGACACTGTTGATTTTGATGATGCATTCAACGATTTTTTGGGTGTTTTTCAAGTTTCTCAACTCTTTTACTGCTGAATTTACAGCAAGAACAGCTGCTAGAATCGCATCCGCCATTTTTAATATTCCCTGATCATTTGGATCGACTTTGTAGAAGTTGATTTTTTTAGCAGATGCATAAATGTGATCAGCAATATCATCCAATGAAGAAGCCAGTGCGTGGATGTCCTCGCGGTCAAAGGGTGTAATGAAATTCTTCCCTAATTCAATGAATATTTCATGGGTCAGATCATCATTTTGATGTTCTAAATCTTCCATTTCAAGAATTATGGCAGCACGTTTATTGTAATCAGATTCGTTAACGCATGTCACTAATTTACCTGCAATTGCTTCGATATTTTGACTCGCGCGTTCAAACAATGAGTAAAATACTCTGTCTTTCGGTAAAAAAAACTTCAATAATCCTGATGCCATAGTTTCTATAATTTTAATGTGGCAAAGGTATCGCTTACAATGAATGCTTAATGCAGAGAACTCATTGTTAACGAAAAGGTAAAGTAAGTTATATCAAAACGGCTGTAAGTCTTGATTTTAGGCTATTTCCATTAAAGTAGTGTTACTTTAAGCTTTTTGATATTAAGCTAATGTTAAGGAATTATGAACTAAAGCATGATTTAGCCTTAGTTTAACCAGTGTATTTGAATCACAAAATGGGTTTAAATTCTAATTTGAATGGATTCTTATCCAAGGACGAATCTATTTTACACCTTTACGCGATTTATTCAGAAACCTACATTAAAGGTTGGTCAATTTTACTAGTTCTCTAGGAGATATTGAAATCTGGAAGATTCAACTTATTGTTCCGCGTATTTGAATTTATAACCAATTCCTTTTACTGTTTGAATGTAACCCTCTCCAATTTTTTCACGCAGTTTTCTTACATGAACATCAATCGTTCGATCACCAACTACAATATCGCTTCCCCATACTTTTTCAAGAATGTAATCGCGTTCAAAGACGATATCTGGTCGAGATGCCAATAAAGACAATAATTCAAATTCCTTTTTAGGCAATTGAATGGGCTCTCCTCCTTTAAAGATGAGGTATTTTTCACGGTCAATGGTTAATTCATGACCAGCAATAGCTTTTGTTACAGGAGCTTCTTTTCGGCGCAATAATGCATTGATTCTACTCACTAAAACACGTGGCTTAATTGGTTTAGAAATGTAATCATCTGCTCCAGCATCTAATCCAGCAATTTGACTATAGTCTTCGCCGCGGGCGGTTAGAAAACAAATAAGCACTTGTTCCAATCCCACGGTCTTTCGCAATACTTCACATACTTCAACACCATCCATACCCGGCATCATTACATCTAAGATCACCAATGTTGGTTTCTCCTCTATGCAGATCTGAATACCTTCTTTACCATTAGCCGCTGAAAACACTTCAAAACCTTCTTTCGAAAGATTGTACTGGAGAATTTCTCGGATATCTTCTTCGTCATCTATGATTACTATTTTATCCATATCAGCGATATTCTCGTTTTTTTGGTAATTAATTGATACGAAAATAGCGAATAAATTGGAATCATAAAAGCTGTTTTTTCAAGTTTTATTACTTTAAGAATTGTTCCTTTTAATTTAAACTGTTGGTGAAATTAAATAATGTGTATTAAGTTGTTAGTGATCTGTTTTATTAATTGTTTTAAAACAGATCAATTATTCAATTCCTGATTTTAAGCGAGAAGTTTTATAACGCAAAAGACCGTTGCACGAGTGTGTTTTTATCTTATCTTTGGTTCAGTAGTAGTAGGTTAGGTTGATTAGTGTAGCAAGAGTTTAGGACGCCCGTCTTGAACTCTTGCTCTTTTTTAGGGCATTCCTAACTAGAATATACTATATCGATTTATCATTATCTTGAGATAGAACTAGAATTTATCCGTTCGTTACTTCCAATCTAGGGCATCTAATTTTACTTATTTCTACTTTATTTTCGTTTTTACCAGTAATATTTGATACCAAAACTGCCGTTAAATTGGATTCTTAAAATTGGTTCTTTTCAATAATTCACACTTTATGAATGGTTAATTTCCGTGTTAAGTGTATGGAAATGTTAATAATATGTACAAAATTGTTAGTTATCTGTTTTATTTATGAGACTTCAAACAGACGAATTATACAATTCCTGATTTTGCAAAGGATTGTTAACAGTCCAAAAAACCATTGCACAACTCAATCTTTCCTGTATCTTTGTTGCAGTAGTAGTAGGTTAGGTTGATTAGTGTAGCAAGAGTTTAGGACGCCCGTCTTGAACTCTTGCTCTATTTTAGGCCATACCTAATTGCAAAACACTGTTTCAATATCCATTTCTTTTTTTGATAATTCATTATTGAATGACCTTTCATTTATGTTTCGGTTGAATACTGATTGTAAAGTCAAAGTGTGCATCAGCGATTCGTATAAAACTAAATTTCTTTGTAACTTTCCACTTCTTCGTTTGAATTATGGCATCAAAAGCAAAAATCTTATTAGTAGAAGACGATACAAATCTTGGGTTTGTAATCGCAGATCAATTAAAATCGGAAGGATACCAGGTGGTTCTGTGTTCGAATGGACAAGAAGGACACATCCGTTTTACAGAGGACCAATTTCATTTGTGCATTTTTGATGTTATGATGCCAAAGAAAGATGGGTTTAGCTTAGCGCGAGATATTCGAAAAATCGATACGGAAACACCTATTTTGTTTTTAACTGCAAAATCCATGACGGAAGATAAAGTTGCAGGATTTAATGCAGGTGGTGACGATTATTTAACCAAACCTTTTTCTTTTGATGAATTATCTGTTCGTGTTAAAGCACTGCTAAAAAGGGTAAATATTCACGAAGAAACTGAAGATAAAGTGATTCTCATCGGTGGCTATACTTTTGACACAGAGAATTTCACCTTAAAACATGCTGATTTTGAAAAAACGCTGACCAAAAAGGAAGCCATGGTGCTCAAAATTTTGTGTAAGTTCAAAAATCAAGTTGTTGCTAGAGAAACCATTCTCACAGCCGTTTGGGGTCAAGATGATTATTTTGCAGGAAGAAGTATGGATGTTTTCATTACCAAATTGCGTAAATACTTGAGTTGCGATACAACCATTTCAATTGCGAATATTCATGGAATTGGATTTAAATTGGAAGTCTTTGAATAGCCCTCAAAACCACTCGTTTTTCTACCTTTGTGATTCAATTTGTTTAGGAATTTGAATTCCTAGTTTACTATTTTTATCAATCAGATGAGTTGGATCTTACATCTTGAAACGTCTACCAAAGTTTGTTCAGTAGCACTCTCGTTGAATGCTGAATTAAAATCACTGCTTGAAATTGCAGATGATCAGTTTTCCCATGGCGAACAATTAACCCTTTTAATTGAAGCAGCATTAAAGGAAAACCATATTCAAGCTTCCGATTTATCAGCTGTGAGTATTGCTTCTGGTCCAGGATCGTATACGGGATTGCGGATTGGTGTTTCTACCGCAAAAGGACTGTGTTACGCATTAAAAATCCCGCTAATTTCTATTGATTCGCTCACGAGTATGGCTTATTTAGCGCGCAAAAAACATCCTGGCAAAACACTCTGTCCGATGATAGATGCGCGTAGAATGGAAGTGTATGCAACAATTTTTAATGCTGATTTCATTGTTGTCAAACCTATGAGTGCAGATGTGCTTGATGAATTGAGTTATACAGCATTGGAACCATTTGTCTTTTTTGGAGATGGTGCATCTAAAATGATCGAAATGTGGCAAGGTCGTTCGGTGGAGTATGATGAAACACTCGTTTGTTCCGCTGAAGGTCAAGTAACATTGGCATTTGAAAAACTCCAAAAAGGCGAAGTAGAAGATGTGGCTTATTTTGAACCGTTGTATTTAAAAGAGTTTGTAGGAACAGTAAAGAAACAATCCTAAATCAGGTTTTTTATGCCGTATGTCGCTTACGAATAGTGGGTAGAAAAACCGTTATGATACCCAATAAAGGAAGGAAGGCGCAAATTTGAAATACAAATTCAATACTTGTTCGATCGATCATATAACCCAAGAGCGCAGACCCTAAACCACCCATTCCAAAAGCGAAACCGTAAAACAATCCGGAAATCATTCCAATTTTCCCTGGGAGAAGTTCTTGTGCATAAACGAGAATAGATGAAAATGCAGAAGCGAGTACAGCACCAGTTAAACAACTCAAAATACATGTCCACGTTAGATTGGCATAGGGCAACATCAATGAAAAAGGAGCTGCTCCAAGTATAGAAACCCAAATGATGATTTTTCTTCCATATTTATCGCCTAGTGGTCCGCCAATAAGTGTTCCGAGCGTTACAGATCCTAAAAAGGCAAACAAATACAATTGCGATTGTTGAACAGTCAATTGAAACTGATCAATGAGGTAAAAGGTGTAGTAATTGCTAATACTTGCAGTGTAAAAGAACTTTGAAAAAATCAGTATCAGCAGAATGACAATCGATACAATAATTCTGGTTTTGGAAATCCCAAGTGGCAACTCATTGTAGGCGTTTTTCTTAAAATGGCTACTTGATAAATACGATTTGTACCATTTTCCTACATAATTCAATACGAATAAAGCAATAACGGCAACGATTGCAAACCAGCCAATGTATTCTTGACCAAAAGGGATAACAATGAATGCAACTAAGAGTGGACCAAACGTTCCTCCAGCATTTCCGCCTAATTGAAAAATAGCTTGGGCTAAACCACGTCTCCCACCTGATGCGTAATAGGCAACGCGCGATGCTTCTGGGTGAAAAACGGATGATCCGATTCCGATACAGGAAGCGGCAAAAAGGATGGATATAAAATCAGAAGCGAATGCAAGTTGGAAGATTCCAGCGAGAGAAAAGAGCATTCCAAAAACAAAGGCATAAGGTTTGGGATGTTTATCAGTGAAATTCCCTACAAAAGGTTGCAAAATGGATGCTGTTACTTGAAATGCAAACGTAATGGTTCCGATTTGACCAAAAGACAAGCTGTAGTTTGTTTTTAACAAGGGATAAACAGCAGGTAAAATTGCTTGAATCAAATCATTGAGAAAGTGGCCAAAACATACCGCAAACAAAATAGGAAAAACCGTATGTTGCGTATTGATGCCTTTATTGGTGTTTGGCGAATTCATGCTGCAAAAGTAGGTATTTGTGTATTCCTTTTTTTGTTTTATTGATAATTCTCATAGAACCTATTGAATAAAAAATGAATTGTTTGTCCAAGTTTTAAATCTTTGTTCGTCATCGTATTAGATTTATATATCTTCACTTTAAAACTTTATCAGATGACAGCACAAGAAAACAGTATCAATTGGTTTGAAATTTCCGTGTCGGATTTGAACCGCGCAACTTCATTTTATGAAGCAATTTTTGGATTTACCATGTACAGAGAAGAAATGATGGGTATGCAAATGGCTTTCTTTCCTGCTGAAATGGGCAATGGAAAAGCTTCTGGATGTTTGTGTCAAAGTGACATGCACAAGCCAAGTGGAGATGGTGTGAAATTGTACCTCAATGGAAACCCAGATCTATCGAATGCGCTCTCGAAAGTAGAAGCAGCAGGCGGTAAAATTGTTATGCCAAAAACAAAGATCTCTGATGAGGTCGGTTTTATGGCTTTTTTCGTCGATTCAGAAGGAAATACAATTGCACTACATTCACAAAATTAATCACAAAAAAGACGATCTGGTAGTTAGTTAGTTAGTTAGTTAGATCGTCTTTTAGGAGAATTTTAATTGAAAAAACATTTAGTACTTTTTTCGGGATTAGGGGCAGATGAACGAGAGTTATTTAGCGAAGCTTGCCAAAGTCAATTCCAGATCAGTGTTGTCTGGTTTCAATGGAACAGCACGACTACCTCTTAATCAGCCTTACTTTTCTTTTTCCGCAAAAGAAAAGTAAGCAAAAGAAAACTCGGCGCTGTTTGTCCGTCAATGCGCTCCACTTTTGGAATTGCGACCGTTTCGGCGATCCCGCGTGGCGGGCTTCCTTACGGTTCCCGCATTCCACTGCGTTATGCTTTTTCCGTGCAAAAGGCGCCATCCTTCTAAGTCAAATTTCGTAAAATCAAAAAGGAAGCCCGTTGCATAAAATCCACGCTTAAACTTTAGCATTTATGGGTGTTCTGGACAAAATTTATAATCGTTCTGAGGTTATTAAATCAATGCCTCCAAAAACGCGCTTTCTTGTTCATGCTCCAATGCCTTTAAATAAGCTGAACCCACAATAGCACCATCACATTGCTCAAATGCCTGTTCTTTTTTTGCTTTTGAGTCTATTCCAAATCCTAGAAAAAGTGGCGTTGTTCCGCAAACTGATTTTAATACAGCATACCGTTCTATCATGTGTGAATCAATGGCATAGCTGTTTCCCGTAATGCTGTTTTGACCAACGAGATAGACAAAACTGTTTGAACAAACACTCGCAATGCGTTTCACCCGTTCGTCTGGTGTTTTGGGTGTTATTAAGAACGTTACTGGTACGTTGAAAGACGAAAAAATAGTTGCGTATTTTGTCTCAAATAATTCTACAGAAAGATCTGGTAAAATAACAGAAGCAATCTTCAATTCTTGGCATTTTCCTAAAAAATTACCGAGATTGTATTGCAAAACTGGATTGAGATAGCCCATCAAAACGATTGGAATGGTTAACTGATCACGCACCGAAGCAAGTTGACGAAAGAGTAAGTCCAATTGCATGCCATTTTCTAAAGCAATAGAACTGGTATATTGAATGACTGGTCCGTCTGCCATTGGATCTGAAAACGGAATGCCGATTTCAATGAAATCAACGCCTTGTGCCTGTAAAAAAAGCAGTTGTTCTGGTAAACTTTCCAACTTTGGAAAACCTGCGGTTACAAATACACTGACTTGTTTGTGTTGTTTTATAAATGGGTTCATTTTTTATAATTGAAAATGTAAAATGTAAAATCAGCTTTAAAGTGTCAATGTTTGCTGATAGGTATTCATGTCTTTATCGCCTCTTCCAGAGAGATTAATCACCACACAGTCGGTTGTTGTTAGTGGTAGGTATTTTAATGATGCTAATGCGTGGGCGCTTTCCAATGCTGGAATTATTCCTTCCAAACGTGAACATTCCAGCGCAGCTTCCAGTGCTTCTTCATCTGAAATGGAAATCGTTTGAGTTCTGCCTACAGAAATGGCATGCGCATGGATTGGACCAATTCCAGGGTAATCCAATCCAGCAGAAATGGAGTGCGGTTCAATAACTTGACCATCTGAATCTTGCATCAATAAGGTTAAACTGCCATGTAATACACCCGCTGTACCCAAGATAGAGGTTGCGGCAGATTTTCCAGAATACAATCCCAATCCCGCAGCTTCAACGGCAATCAATTCCACTTCCGGCTGATCATAAAATGTGTAAAAAGCACCTGCTGCATTACTTCCACCTCCCACACATGCAATTACTTTTGTTGGAGTTGTCTTTCCTGTTTTTGCCAGTAGTTGTTGCTCGATTTCTTTTGAAATAACCGATTGAAAATACGCCACCATTTCAGGGTACGGATGTGGGCCAACAACGCTTCCAATTAAATAGTACGACTCAGGGTGATTGATCCAGTGTCGAATAGCTTCATTGGTAGCATCTTTGAGTGTTTTACTTCCTGATGTTGCTGGAACCACTGTTGCTCCTAACATTTTCATCCGTTGCACATTAGGGGCTTGTCGTTCAATGTCTTTTTCGCCCATGTAAACCATACAATTTAATCCCATTAATGCACAAACGGTTGCGGTTGCTACACCATGTTGACCTGCTCCCGTTTCTGCAATAATGTCGGTTTTACCCATGTGTAATGCAAGTAGGATTTGCCCAATTGTATTGTTGATTTTATGCGCACCTGTGTGACACAAATCTTCCCGTTTTAGGTAAATTGGACAACCATATTTTGCGGAATAGCGAGCTGCCAAATAAAGTGGAGTAGGGCGACCCACGTAATCATTGAGTAAATGAGTAAAGGCTGTTTCAAACTGTTCGGTGAAACAATAACTGCGGAATGCACGTTCTAATGCTTCCACGTTTTCTCGCAGTAATTCGGGGATATAAGAACCGCCAAACTCGCCATAAAAGCCAAGTTCGTCTGTTACTAAATAGGATTGTGTGTTCATGCGTAAAGTGTTTGAATAAATGTTTGAATACGTTCGATATCTTTGACTCCAGGTTGAATTTCAAACCGACTATTGAGGTCAATACCAGCAAAGAATGGATGTTTAAATTGTTGGATCTCTGTTATGGATTCTTCACCAATTCCACCACTTAGAAAAAAGGGAGTAGAACCTTGGTAGCGATCTAAAATTGCCCAATCAAATGGAATTCCTGTTCCACCTCGTTGTTCACTTTTGGTGTCGAAAAGAAACGTGTCAACCACTGATTCATAGAGTGAAAGTGTTTCAAAATCAATGTCTTTATCGATGCCGATGGCTTTGATTATATGAAAATGACTTTTCAATTCACTACATAATTCAGATGTTTCATCGCCGTGCAATTGAATGGTGGTTAATTGGTGCTTTTTTGCTGTAACAAGAATGGTTTCCAATGACGCATTCACAAATACACCAACACGTTGTTTATTCAAAGATGAAACTGTTTCTTCAGTAAAACGAGGCGATTGTTCCGCGAAAATAAAACCCAAGTAGTCAATGGTTGGTAATTGGGAAATTGCTACACTTGCTGGATTATTCATTAATCCACATACCTTTATTTTCATGGCTGTTGGATCTTGAGATGCGTTAATTCGCTTAGATGTTGTGAACGCAAAATACTTTCGCCAATGAGTGCTCCAACATAACCTGCATCTTGCACGCGTTTTAATTCATTGCTTGTTCGAATACCAGAAGCTGCAATCGCCGGAGCAAAAGAAGGTAAATAGGGCGCAAGATTGATGCAGACTTCCAGCGATGTTTCTTGTGCTGCTAAATTGCGATTGTTTACCGCGATCAAATCCACCTCATCATTGATTTTGTCCAGTTCATGAAGTGTATGAATTTCAAAAACGACCTCTAATCCAAGATTTCGTGCAACAATGGTTAAGTGATGTGCTTGTTGTTTGTCAAGGATTGCAGCAATTAATAAAACGGCATCTGCACCTTTGGCTTTTGCTTCAAATAATTGCAATTCATCAATGATAAATTCTTTGCGCAAAATCGGTAAATTACTATGTTTACGAACGAGTTCTAAATCGGCGGTACTTCCTCCAAAATAGTTGAAATCGGTCAAAACACTGATTCCGGATGCTCCATCTTGTTCGTAAGATTTAGCCAATTCAATAGGATCTAAATCCAAAAAGATAGTGCCACCACTGGGCGATTTTCGTTTGATTTCTGCGATAATGCCAAATTCATTTGAAAGAAGCGATTGTTTTAGGGAGCGCACTGATTGACCGAAAAGTGGTTCATTTGCGAAACTGGCAATTGAAGTAGTTTGTTTCAATAGTGCAACTTCTTGCTGTTTATTTGCTATAATTTGATCGAGTATTGTTTTCATGATTTGTTGGTTTTAATTCAATGTAAGTTTCACTAAGTGTTGAAAGGCTTTTCCAGATAACACCTGTTCATATGCAGTGTGAAATGCGTGCTCAAACTCCATTTCTGGGTGAAAAGTTTGAAGTGCAAGGGCAACATTTCCAGCAATGACCGTATTGTGAGCCTCATCTCCGTTTCCTTTCAAGATCCGAATAAGTAATTGTGCCGATTCATGAGCCGTTTTTCCGCCAGATAAGTCTGTTAATGTGACAGCAGTTTTGAAAGGGCTTTCACTGATTAATTCATCGCGGTGACGACCTAAAATCCGTGTTTTACCAATAAACGTCAATTCATCAAAGCCATCCATGCCATGAAGAATGGTAAACGAAGTGCGTTTGTCTTTTAAGACATGACGGTATTTTTTTGCCAATTCCAAGGAGTATGTCCCAGTTAATTGATGCGTTGGATTGGCTGGATTGACCAATGGTCCAATGCCATTAAAAAAAGTAGGAACTCCCAATGCTTTGCGCAAAGGTGCTACGCGTTTTAATGCAGGATGGAATAAAGGCGCATGTAAGAAACAGATATTTGTTGCATCGAGTTGCCGTTGTAAATCTTCTTCCCGATTGGAGAAAACAATACCCAATTCCTCCAAAACAGTTGAAGAACCACACAAGGAACTCACACCGTAATTACCGTGTTTGACGACTTTGTATCCCATACTTGCAATTACAAATGCAGTTGTGGTAGAAATATTGAAGGTATCTTTTCCATCACCTCCAGTTCCGCACACATCAATTGTTTCATTGGCTTCTAATTTTATGTGAAGGGCCAATTCCATCAAAGCGTTCCGAAAACCGGCTAATTCTTCGAGTTGCAAACCACGTAGTTGCAAAATAGTCATGAATGAAACAATTTGTTCATCTGAAATTTCACCTTCGCCAATGCGCACTAGACAATTATGTGCTTGTTGTTCGTCCAATGTTCCACCTGAAATGAGTTGTGTTAATACTGCTTTCATCGTACTTCATTTATCCAATTCGTAATCATTGTTCTTCCCGTTGGTGTGAGAATGGACTCTGGGTGAAATTGTACACCTTTTGTCGCATGAATCGGGTGCTTCAATGCCATGACACTTCCATCAGTTGTGGTGGCTGTGATTTCCAATTCTCCCGTTTGGTCTGAACAAACTTGCCAGCTGTGGTAACGTCCCACTTCAATGGTATCGGCAAGTCCTTGAAAAATGGATTCGTTTCCGTGAAGATTCATTGAACTCGATTTACCATGAATAGGTGCACTACACGATTCTAGTTTGCCGCCAAACACTTCTGCAATTGCTTGATGACCCAAACAAACGCCCAAGATGTTTTTTTGACCTGAGTAACGGCGAATGATATTCTTTAACTCGCCAGCTTCGTCAGGAATTCCTGGTCCGGGCGATAAAAGAAGCGCGTCGCACGTATCTAGAATGGCATAATCGATGGCGTTGTTGCGTTGAACGATTGTCGTTACTCCATCGCATTCACGGACATAACGTACCAGATTAAAAACGAATGAATCGAAGTTGTCAATAATTCCAATGGTCATAATTCAATAGTTAAGGGTGAATGGGCTGCGACAATGGCTTTTTGAACAGCACCTAATTTGTTATATACTTCTTGTAATTCGTTTTCTGGGATAGAATCGAGCACAATTCCTGCCCCTGCACGGTAGTGTAATTGATCATTTTTACTTAGAATACTGCGAATGACAATGGCTAAATTCAAATCGCCATTTGTACGAATAAAACCAATTGCTCCACCGTAATAATCCCGCGTATCACCCTCGTAGCGCTGAATCAATTCAAGTGCTTTTGGTTTCGGGGTTCCTGAAAGTGTTCCTGCTGGAAACGTTCCTGAAAATAAAGTCAAAGGTGCAGTTTCTTGTAATCGACCAGTTACTTTTGAAACCAAGTGAATCACGTGACTAAAACGCTGTACTTCTTTGTATGAATTGATCTTTACCTCGTCACAATACTTACTCAAATCATTTCGCGCTAAATCAACCAACATGGTGTGTTCCGCATTTTCTTTTTCGTCGTGAATCAATTGGTGTGTAAGTTCAGCATCAACTGTTTCATTCCCCGTTTTGCGAACAGTTCCCGCAATGGGATGAATGGATGCTTTGCCGTTTTTCAATTGAATTTGTGCTTCGGGTGAAGAACCCATTAAGCGGTAGGATTCCATGTCTGCGTAAAACAAATAGGGGGAAGGATTCAGTCTGCGCAATTGTCGGTAAACTTGAAAATCATCCCCAAAAAAGCGTTGAGAAAATGGTCTTGAAAGCACTAGTTGAAAAACATCTCCACGTTGAATGTGTTGTTGCGCAATGCTCACGTTTTCACGAAAGTCGTCATCGGAAAGACTTGATTCAGGTAAGCCATCTTTTACAAATGGTAGGCAATTGGTTGTTTTTTTTCGCAGTAATTGTTCCAGGTTCTCCGTTGAAGGTACTTCAGAAGTAAGCGAATTCACAATAATACTCCCGTTGTCGTGAAAATGATCCAATACGATGAGGTATTCATATAAAATCAATTGTGCTTTCGGAAGTCCAAGACTACTAGCCTTGAGATCAATGGACTCTTCAAAATGGGCATATTCAAAACTGAAATAGGAGAAAAAACCATTGTTAGCCAGTTCGGGCGATTCAAATTCCACAGAAGCCAAAATAGTAGCAAGTTGTTCTGTTAGTTTAGAGCGATCTTCAATTGCGATTTCTTGTTGTGTTTCAGCAACTTGAACCTGAATAAAATGATCTTCAACTGTTATTTCAACCAATGGATTGAGTCCAATATAAGAAGTGCTATCACTACGTGAATGGTAGTCGTTACTTTCTAGCAGTATGGGTTTTCTGTAGCGATCGCGTAAGTTCAAATACAAACCAACGGGTGTTTCTAGATCGGCATTAAATGAATGAATGTGTGTGTAAATAAGCATGTTTTCAAAAAAATGGGTACAAAAAAAACGGCTATCAGGATGACAAGCCGCTTACTTTAAAAAAAAGTATATAGAATTACTAGCGCCAGTCACCTTCGAAAGAAGACTGCCAACGCCAATTCATATTTTTGTTCAAAAGAATCATGGTGCAAACATACAAGGAGTTTTTTTAAATAACAAAACAATTGTGAAAATAGTTTATTAAAATTGATATTGAGTGAATAATATAACATTATATTTGCCGTAATGATTGGTTTTAAAAAGTTGATAAGTACTTGCAAATTCTGGTGGTTCGGTTCTGATTGAATACGAAACAGTTTTGTGTGATTTGTCCTCCCGTTTCGTTTTTCGAGCGGGATTTTTTTGTTTCCAATTGTTTAAATAAAAGAGTAATCTTGTAATACTATGAGTAGTTTAATCCAAAAAGGAGGAAAGCGTCCGTTTTTAATTGCTGGACCGTGTAGTGCAGAAACCGAAGAACAAGTAATGGAAACAGTTCGTCAGTTACATGCATCTTGTTCAATTGATGTATTGCGTGCTGGAATTTGGAAACCCCGAACACGCCCCGATTCATTTGAAGGAGTTGGTGAAGAAGGACTTAAATGGTTGGTTGATGCTGGTAAGATGATTGGTGTTCCGACAACTACAGAAATTGCTAATGCGAAACATGCTGAACTCGCCTTAAAAGCTGGGGTTGATATTTTGTGGATTGGTGCTCGAACAACCGTTAATCCCTTTGCCATTCAAGAAATTGCTGATGCATTGGTTGGAACAAAGATTCCTGTAATGGTAAAAAATCCAGTAAATCCAGATTTGGAGTTATGGATAGGGGCATTTGAGCGATTGGAAAAAGCAGGAATAACAGATTTAACCGCCATACATCGTGGTTTTTCGGTTTATAAACATCCAAAATACCGCAATGTTCCAAGTTGGGAATTGCCCATTTCGTTGCGCGAACGATTACCTCACATTCCGTTGATTTGTGACCCGAGTCATATCTCAGGAAAACGTGCTTTGTTGTTGGAAGTTTCGCAAAAAGCAATGGATTTGAACTTCGATGGATTGATGATAGAATCGCATATTAATCCAGATGAAGCATGGTCGGATGCAGCTCAACAATTGACTCCTGCTAATTTGCGAATTTTGCTTGATCAATTGGTTTTGCGTTCACGTGAAGTGAGTGATACTGCACTACTTGGTTTGGAAGAGTTGCGTGAAAAAATCGGAATTTTGGATGATCGTTTATTTGAAATTCTAACAGCACGCATGCGATTGAGTGAAGAAGTAGGCGCTTTTAAGCAAGGACATAACATTACCATTTTACAAGAAGATCACTGGAGAAAAATGATCTCGAGTAGATTGGAAAAATCAGGCGAATATGGTTTAGCAGAGCGTTTTGTTCGGTTAATGATGGACGCACTGCACCAAGAATCGATTCGTCATCAAACACGTGTGATGAATCCTAATGTACATTTACCACCCAATGGAAAAGCAGATTAAACCCCAATTAAGATCAGGAGTAATAGCCATTCCGGCTTCAAAAAGTGATGCGCAACGTGCTTATCTTGCTGCAGCTCTTGCCAATGGAAAGTCCGTCATAACAGGCTGGGGAAAAAGTTCAGATGAACAAGCCATGTTGGCTGCGATTACCAAATTAGGAGCAGTTATTACCCAGACAGCCGAAAATGAATTGATCATTACGGGTATTGAACAATTCCCAAGAAAAGCAACGATCTCTGCTGGAGAATCAGGTTTGGGAATTCGCTTACTTTCGATGATTTGTGCGGCCCATGCTGGTGTTTTTCACATCCACGGTGAAGGATCGTTGAAAGTACGCCCAATGCTTTTTTTGGAAGAATATTTACCGCTTTTTGGTGCCCATTGTAAAACAACTGGAGGTACCGTTCCACTTGAACTAAAAGGGCCAATGCATGGAGCGGATACAACAGTTGATGGATCGATGAGTTCGCAATTTATTTCCGGATTATTGATGGCATTGCCGCTTATTCAAGGCAATAGTGTTTTACATGCAGAAAATTTAAAAAGCACTCCTTATGTGAACATGACCTTGCAGACCTTGGAGGCATTTGGGATTGATGTTCGAAAAGAAGAAAATCGTTCAGCCTATGTCATTGAAGGAGGTCAATTCTACCAAGCTACACCTTATCAAATTGATGCAGATTGGAGTTCTGCAAGCTATTGGTTAGTAGCCGCTGCAATAGGTCATGAAGTAGCATTAAGTGGTTTACGCCTCGATAGTTTACAAGCAGATAAAGCGTTAATGAGCTTTTTACAAGCTGCCAATTGCCATGTTTTATTTGATCAAGATACGATTAGTGTAGATGGTTCTGAACGCAAAGCATTCACCGTTGATGCAACTGATTGTCCTGATTTATTTCCTGCTCTTGCAACATTAGCAGCTTATTGTACGGGTGTTTCAACCATTAAAGGCGCATCTCGATTGGAGCACAAAGAAAGTCACCGCGGTTTAACCCTTCTGTCTGAATTTGCTAAATTGGGTGTGAAAATTGAATTAACAGCAGATGAACTATTGATTCATGGAACAGGAAATGTAGGCGGTGGAACAGTTACATCACACAACGATCACCGAATTGCCATGTGTTTGGCAATTGCTGGCACGTTATCTTCCGCTCCAATTACTATTTTGGAAGCTCAATCCGTTTCTAAAAGTTATCCCGATTTTTGGGATCATTTGGAACAATTAGAAGTGCTTGCTAAAACGGTCTGAATACAGCAATAGGAGTTTCTTCTTTATCAGATAAACAAGTTATAACACCACTAAGTGAAATCGTGTAATCTGTACTCCAGTTTTTGTATTGTTCTGCGAGTGTTTTAATTGACGCGCAAATGAATTCCAATTCCGCGTTACTTGTGGTTGGGTGAATAGACATACGAATCCATCCTGGTTTTGATAGGATATCACCATTTTCAAGGCGTTCAACGACTGAACATGAAGTTGCCTCGTCAACACCAAATATATAATGGCCGTAAGTTCCTGCACACGAACAACCACCTCGTACTTGAATGCCAAAATGATCATTTAACATACGCACACCCAATTGATGATAGAGTTGATCAATAGTAAAGGAGAAGATTGCCAAACGATTTGATCCGTGTGATTCAAGAAGGGTTAAACCGTCAATTCCAAGTAAGTGATCGAACACAAATGCAACTTGTTCTTTTTCTCGTTTTAAGATACGTTCAACAGTTAGTTGTTCTTTTAGCTGAATCGCCATTGCTGTGCGCATCACTTGTAAAAAACCGGGTGTTCCACCGTCTTCACGTTCTTCAATCGAGTTATAATATCTTGGAGAACGGTAAGGGCTTGTCCAAACAACTGTTCCACCTCCTGGATGATCTGGTATTGTATTGTGGTATAATTCATTCGAAAAAATCAATACGCCACTACTTCCAGGACCTCCTAAAAATTTGTGAGGAGAAAAGAAAATAGCATCCAATCGCTCTTCTGGATTTTCTGGATGCATATTCATTGTTATATAAGGAGCAGCACATGCAAAATCGACAAAACAAAGACCATTATTCTGGTGCATCAAACGGGCAATTGCATGATAGGGTGTAAACATTCCCGTAACATTTGAGGCAGCAGTAACGGAAGCAAATTTGTGTTTACGGTGAGCATGTTGTTGTAAAAGTAGTTCTAAAGCAACAAGATCAGGAAGTCCCTTTTCATCAGCTGGAATGATACATACTTTTGCAATGGTTTCACTCCAACTAATATGGTTGGAATGGTGTTCCATGTGTGTCACAAAAACAACAGGTTGATCTACTTTATCAATGATTAATTGGTCCTTAAATGCTTCATGAACTTTGATTCCTAAGATGCGTTGAAATTTATTAACAACACCTGTCATACCCGATCCTTCACAAATGATACTGTCATTTTCTCCGGCATTTACATGTTGTTTGATGCGTGATAATGCTTCATGATACGCTTGAGTCATGAATCGACCGGTAGAATTTGTTTCTGTATGTGTATTTGCGACGAATGGATAAATCTCTCGATTCATACGCTCTTCGATTGGAACAAACATACGTCCAGATGCAGTCCAATCCGCGTAAACAATAGGAATACTTGTATGGTATGGCGTTGTAATCGTTGCATCGATACCGCTAATTCCTTTACGAACTTCTTGCAATAAATCTGTGTGTACAGTAGTTTGTTCAATCATGAATCTTATTTTAAGAAGTGGAAAGATATTCGTTCAAGTGCAAATTGGTTGTCTTAAATAGTTGACCCCTTGTAACCCTATAAAATCGATCGAATCAGTAGGATTTATAGATAAAACAGATATAGATCTGGCGATTTTGTTGATTCAAATTATTTAATTCTTGTTAAAAGAACACAAATGTCTACCTCAATTGCAGTATTTTTTAGTTCATTCGTTGTAACCGTTTGTTTTTTTTGTCATTTTGTAGAAGAAAAGCTCTTTGTTAGCATGATTGATCTGTTCAAATGAAAATTGGAATCGCCCTATTAAGTATTCTGCTAATGCTGTTGATTGGTTCAACTAAGGTGTTTTCTATGGGTGTAAAATCAACAATGAAAGCTTCATTTCAAATTGATTTTCTTCAACAGGAAGACACGCTTGTTAAGGATTCCATACTACACGATTCTATTATTCCCTCATTATATGATTTTTTGATCAATGATTCGCTCATTTCCTATTACGTTGTAGAAGACACGGCAAAATATACCTATGATATGATTTGCCATGATTTGGTCTATTTTCAACATACCTATCCAGCAGTGGTGCATCCCGTTACTATTGGCAAATCGGAATTTGGATTGGACTTAAAAACGGTTCGGATAGGACGAGCAGTTCCTAAAAAACGCTGTGTTTATTTCGTTGGAAATATTCATGCACGTGAGGATTACAGTTCCAAATTGCTCATGAAATTTCTGAATGTGTATTTGTTATCCATGGATGGAAAAAGCAATCGTTATCCCAATGCCTTATTAATGCTCGATTCCATTGATATTTACATTACGCCAGTTGCCAATCCAGATGGATTAAAAATCGCACATGAAGATTGGATAGGAATTGAAGATTCATTTGCTTTGGTGAAAGATTCCATTATTCTTGAGGATTCTTACCGAGAATGGAAGGCCAATGGTCGAGGAATAGACCTCAATACTACATTTGATGACGGCAATTACGCTGTGAAAAGAGGTGGAGCATTTCATCCGAGTCCAGCTTCAGAAGGATACAAAGGAACCAAACCTGCTGAACCCATTGAAACGCAAAATATCCAGCAATTCGTCAACTTGAATAAGCCACTGATCACTGCCTCTTTTCATACAAAAGGCAATATCTTGTTTTGGGCAGATTCCAAGACACATCCCATTTTTCAGAATGTCGATACAGAAATCATTGAAAAAGCTGCAATCGTTTCAGGGTTTCGCACATCTACGATTTCTAAAAACCCTTCCGATTATGGCTGTGGGCTTGAAAATTACGTCCGTTCCCGTTTAGGACTCATTGGAATTTGTGTTGAACTTTCCCGAGGAGATAAAACACGTTTTCAGCATTCAGACAACAAATTCAACGAAGAAGTTTGGGTTAAGGCGTGGGAATTGCCGTATTTATTTATACTGAATGCTAGCTTGTACGGAGAACGTTTAGAAACGTATTCGATGGAGTATGTGAGGGGGATGCAGTAGATGCTTTGGGATTCTATAAAGATAGTTTGATGAACTGCATGTTTAGGAAAAAACACACACTTCAAACTTATTGATTATTAATTGATTAACGTTTTAAATGAACTCGATTTTAAAATTATTTCAGTAGTACCTGTTGGCCGATTGGAAAATTAGTTCTATGTTTGTTCACTCAACGTTAGTTCTATTTTAAACCATATTTATTCATACCACCAAAAATTGTAAACTTTCACTCACTAAATCGCTTTACATGACTAAAATCACCCATTTCATCACACGAAATTTTATTATTTTCAGTTGTTGGTTTTTACCGAATGTTGTAACTGCACAATTAGATTCCACAACAGCTAGTATTTCATTAGTTGAGAATTATTATCAGCTTAGTGATTCCCTAGATGAACGAGATATGGCAGTTCTTGTTTTGACATTTGATGATATATTGGATCTAGGAAACATAGAAGTTTACGTGAAATTGGAAGAATTTAATTCTTTAATATATGAAGTGCATTATTCACGTGAAGATTTGAATACTAATGGTTTTCTTTTCCTTGATAATGTTCAAATACCCTTATTCATTCCTGAAATTGGAATGAATTATACAATTGAAATATTACCAAGAAATCAACAAGGTGCCTATACGCAGCCAATCTCCCATAACTTCTCCTATTAACTGCCTTATATTTCTGTTCATGAAATTTTTTACTCTCCAAATCACTTTATTCGTGTTGTTCTTTGGTGTGTCTTACAAACCATTGTATGGTCAAGTTACACCAGTAACCTTTTCTTCAACTGTAGATGCCCACGTATCATCGTTGTTGCCCAATCAAAATTTTGGTACACCAACTACACCAACTCATACTCCCATTTATTCCAATACCTCAACAGATTATTACCGTTATTTTTTACACTTTAACATTACAGGAATACCAGTTAATGCTGTAATTAGTAGAGCAGAAGTACGATTGTTGCCTACGGCTGAAACAGGATTAAGTACTCCTGCAACAGAATTTACGCTTTCTGCATTGGCTTCAACTTGGAGTGAAAATACAGTTACATTTAACACTTCTTTTTCAACTATTGGTTTACCAGTAACTCAAAGTGATCTTCTATCGGTTAGTTCAACCTATTGGCGTCGATTTACAGTTACAAACTTAGTTCAAAACATGGTTAATGGGAGTGTTGTCAATAATGGATTTTTAATAAGAAGAACAAATGAAACAACACCAAGTACGATCTGTAGTTATCGTTCTGGAGAGGCTTCTGCTTCTCAACAACCGAAACTATATATAGAATGGTATATTCCAATGAGTCTGACAACCGCGACTGTTACTCATGCAAGCAATTCGGTTAGTTCTACTGGATCAATAGTACCAACGATTTCTAATGGATCGGGCTCACTCACCTATCAATGGTTTGATCTTTCTATACCCAATAACTGGCCCACTGAACCAAGTACCATTGCAACAACGCTTAGTCTTACCGATAAACCTCCTGGTGTTTATGGATTAAAAGTGACAGGTGCTGTTGGAGATGTCTATTATATGGCTTTTGTGTTAGGTGCAATATGTGAACCTGTGAATCTCACCTTTCATCCTGGTCCCAATTATTTAGACGATGCGTTTATCTATAGCTTACCTGCGGGAGTCAACACAAATTATGGTTCCTATAGCGTCGAGCAAGCGGCAACATGGACAAGTGGAAGCATTTGGTACGAATCGAGATCGCTTATGCGTTTTAGACTATGGTTTGATCCTGCAATTACACCACTAAAAGCTGATTTATACTTGATGGGAAGCAATCATTCAACTGATCAAAGAACCAATGATGCTCAAATGGTACAAGTGCTTGCAAATTGGGAAGAAAACCTTGTGACCTATACCAACCAACCAACAACATCAAGTAGTATTTTATCGAATGTTCCGCCAACTACTTCTACCACTGAAAACAAAGTAATTGATATCAAGAATTTTTGGGAATATTGGAGGAATAACAACACAACAAATTATGGTTTGCTTTTCAAATTAGATTCGTATGCCGCGCAACGTACACGTCAGCAATATTTCTCTTCAGATGCCACTACTCCCACAGACAGACCTTACATTTTATTTCAAGTAGATCAGCCAACTTGCGACCGTACTTCCTACACTGTTTTTAAACGCGAGCTAGATGCAGGATATGCAACGACTTTTCAAGGGAAATTAAAGATTCAGTTTACAGAAGAGTACGAACAAGTAGCAGGCAGAAAAGTGCCACTCAATCTCTACGATGAAAACAAAACCTTGATTGCATCTATAAAATATGATGGAACTGCCATTGCGGGAAGTGCCTTGTTACCCGCTTTGACCTATCAATTTGATGACAACCGATATCAGATGAATCTATCAACCTATAGTTTAGTAGTAGGCAAATATTACATATTAGAACTAACCAAAAGTACTGGCGAAAAAGAGTATATCCGATTCGTTTACACCAATTAATTCAGCCATCTATGAAAATGTTTAAAAAAGACACCATTCTCTTTAAAACCTTGCATGTGACTGCACTGTATGCAATTGTTTTACAAAGTTTCCTGCCGTTTGGTAATTCACTGGCTGCATCATATCAGTTAACTGGAAAATTGGAGTATTCTCCTATCCTTACTGCTAATAAGCCGGTTGAATTCGCTGGGAATAATAAAGTAAATGAATTTGTTCGGCAAGCTATATCTAATAAAGAACAGATCGGTTCAAATAATATTGTTAGCACAAATGCACAAACAATGATTTTGGGCGGGCCTGGACAAGCAGAATCAAGTGGGTTTTCGTTAAACTCAAATGATGGCATGGTAGATCCATTCACAGGCGATTTCACCTATTCAATTCCTGTAATGAATGTAGAAGGGTATCCAGTTGTTTTATCCTACAACTCAAACGTTGGGATGACAGATGAGGCATCATGGGTAGGACTTGGTTGGAACTTAAATGTTGGTAGTGTTGCACGTGAAATGCGCGGTTTACCTGATGACTTTGATGGTTCTCAAAGTATTTCACGCGTTTATAATGTAAAAGAAGATGATCTAACAAATGGTTGGAAAGCGGGGGTAACGGCTGGGATGATGTGGAAAGGGCTTCCAATCAAGCGTAAATCCAAGCTTGGATTGGACTTTTCGTTGCTGTTTGGGACTTATCAAAGCGCTTATACAGGGACTTCTCGCACGTTTGATTTTAATATAGGTGCAAGTCTTACCACTGCTGTTGGTGAAAAAAAAGACAATGCGTATTTAGGTTTACGCGGTGGTTTGGGTGTAAGTACCGATTCTAAAAACGGCATAGGCAGAAGTAGCTCAGTTGGTCTGATTGGTTCCTATGGAGAGAGTGATCGAGCGAGTGTTTTTGGTAGTTATGGACTTTCTTACGGACAGAATTATCATTCTCGAATGGGACTCACACAACGATCAATTGATGCCAATTCTGCTATTGGATTGAAAGGATTGTTTGATATCCCAATGGGATTTGGTTCTTCCTTTACATGTGGAAGTATCACTTCAGTGCCTCAATATGAAATAAAGAGTAGTTATACAAGTAGTAATGTTGTAGGAGATTTCTCAGTGAGTTATTCTAAAAGTAAAACAGCAAAATGGAGTTTTGTAGTTGGTTTGGAGGGTCAAGAATACTCGTCCGACCAAAAACTAATTTACTCCAATGCCACAACAAAAACGATTACCACGCCTGCATTTGGGTATTTTCACCTCAAGAAAAGAGATGCTTATACCGGAACTGATAGACCAGTAATGGATTACAACCGTGAACGAGACGTTGAGTTTTCACAAGAAATGAAAAACCTGCCGTTTTCATTTCCTACCTATGATGTGTTTTATGTAAACGGAATGGGCATGTCGGCAACTTTTCGTCCACAACGCAATGACATCGGAGTTTACAATGACGGAACTACCTTAACACCTTCAGATGGCAATATCAATAATATATCCGGAGGATTTAATCTAATAAAAACGCCACCGTCTACTTCAATAACTATAGGTTACGTGCATGGAGATGATATTGGTGATTCACGTTCAGGAAAATGGTCTGGTGGTCAAAATCTATTTGCTTTTGGGGCAGATGATAACGTTTATTTCAAAGGTATGGGTGAACCAACACCCAAAAGCAATGCCCTTTTGAATCAGGTAGGTGGAACAGAGGCGGCTTATCTCGAGATTCAAGACGATGAAACCGCTTTGAAAATTAACCAAACAAGCAATTTGATTTATGACGGCGGATCATCAACCCTGAATGCAGCGAACCTTGCAAACGCAAACGTAAGAGAAGTACGCGCAAATGTTTACAGACCTATTTTGGCTAGTGAATTGGAGAATGACACTAAACTGAGAAGGTTTAGAGAAAACCAGTTTATCGGACCTAATCCAATTAATGATCCATTCTCTCATGTGGATGCGATACATAAACAGAACCACATTGCTGGAGTAGAGGTACTTGCCACCAATGGAATGCGTTATCAATATGCCTTGCCGGTTTATTCCATCAACGAGTCTACAGTTACTTTTTCTACCAATGCTACTGCTGCCAATTCTCAAGGGCTTATTGCTGCAACAGAAGATGTTTCAGGAAATACGAGTGGTGGCATGTTCTTGTACGACAAAACAACTGTGCCATCTTATGCAACGGCATTTTTATTAACTGGTGTTGCTTCAGGTGATTACATTGATATTACTGGAGACGGTTATTCAATAGATGACATTGGTGATTATTATAAAATAAACCATACACGTGTTTATGATAAGGATAATAGTTTCAGTTGGAGATTTCCAATGGGGGACAATGCCTTCTTTAATGAAGGATTGTTGGCTACTGATCGAGACAATACAGCATCTTACACAATGGGTGACAAAGAGATTTGGTACACGCATAGCATAGAATCTAAAAATATGATTGCTGAGTTTACACTAGTTAACCGAAAAGATGCCTATAGTGTTGACGCAAATGGCATCCCAGATCCTGCAAAACCACTCAAACAGTTGCAAAAAATAACCTTGTACAACCGCAATGAACGTTTGTCAAAAGGTGTCAGTGCAAAACCATTACAAGTAGTTGAATTTATCTATGATTACTCACTTTGCCCAAACAATCCTTCAACATCGGGAGTCCCAAATGGACAAACAGGCAAATTGACCTTAAAAGAAATCCGATTTTATTCAGGTCCAAAATCAGAAGAAACAGCCTTGCAACCGTATCGATTTACTTACGCAACTGTCAACCCTTCCTTCCATTATAAAAACACCGATCGTTGGGGCAATTACAAACCAGATAACAATGCTGCAAAACCGCTGGAGTATTATCCTGCCGCAGAACAAGATCTTGATCCCAATAATTCGAACAACGCTAATTTGAATGTGACCGCTTGGAAAATGACAAAAATCAATCTGCCATCAGGATCAGAAATGGAAGTGCTATACGAGGCTGATAGCTACCGTTATGTGCAGAACAAGCGGGCAATGACTTTATTGGATGTAAAAGGATATACCAATTATGTTGAATTGGGGTATTTATTAAAACCTGCGCAAACTCCTTGGAATGAAAGTAACAATGTTTCCAATGAACTTCATAAAACAATGACTTCGAGTCAAGTAGCTAGTTTTGCTGGAATAACCAGTAATTCCGTTAATCTGTTGCAAAATGTGGCGATGGCAGGTTTTGTGAATGCAAACTTCGGGGTCACAGCTGATTTGGCACCTTTAGCTAAACTAAAACAAATTCCAAACAATGTTGTTGTTTTTAAATTAGATAAAGCGTTAACAGGAACAAAGGCACAAGCAGATGTTCAGTTTCGTGAAAAATACTTGAAAGAAGATTCACTTGCTCCTCAAGGAAGCGGTTACATCAAAGAACTGTACTTGAAAAACTATGTTCAGGTCAAAGATGAAGCTACGCGTGAACTCATACAAACCTTTGCAAAGATTCATCAAGTACCAATTAATCTTACTTTGCTCAATTCGGGTATGATTGCCCCAACGGGTGTTATGCCAGCCAATGCAAATGGCGAATTCAATTATGGCTATATCGTGATAGATAATGTCTTTTCTACAGAAGGTGATAATAATCCAGTGGCCATGAATCCTGTTCAGAAAACAGCATTGGAGTTTGCAAAACTACACCTTACGGATATTGTTTATGGTTCTTGTCCAGACTGTGAGAGTGATTTGGCCATTGATCGAAAAGCATTTTGGCGGGGCGATATCTACAAAGAAATGGCAAAAGCCGGTTATTGTAGAACCATTAGCACAGTATATCCTTCACAAGTAAGATTGTTTGACGAAGACAATAAAAAAATAGGAGGAAATGCACGTGTCGCCAAAGTGACTATGCGTGACAATTGGAACACCATCTCAAACCAAGGCGGGCAAGCTGAATCCGGAACTGAATATTATTGGAATTATTCGTATGATGATACAAGAAGTTACGGTGTAGCCGCCTACGAACCGATGACAGGGAACGATGAAAATCCCTATTTTAAATGGGATAGATATACCAATGAAGCTGTCTCGTTTCCTGACGCTTCAAAATACACCATTTCACCTATTGGTGAATCCCTGTTTCCCTCGCCGGTTGTAGGGTATAAAACAGTAACCATTAGTTTAGGCGGAAACAAAGTTATTGCTGCCAACAACCTTGGGGTTAGTATGTCTACTTTTTGCACCGCACGAGAATATCCTACTATATCAGAAACAACTACTTTGCAAAAGGTAGATGCCAAGCAAAATAGTGTTTTCAAAAAAGAAGTTCGGTTGTTTGGGTTCTCACAAGGACATAGTGTTATCACCAATGATTTTCACGGTAAATCACTGAACTACCGTGTCTACAATGCCAATGGCGATTTACAAGCACGAACCACTTATTACTACAAAAAACCAGGTGAAAAGGTGCGTATGATTGCTGCCAATGGCGATTTGTCTGATGAAACAATTGCTGCTGAATATGATGTGTATGCCGATTCGCGTTTCACTACCAGTGAAGTTGTAACTACAATGCTCGGTTTAAATGTTTCTTTTCCACTTGCACCAACACCGAGTTTTATTCCAAATAGTGTTAGTCCAATTATTTCTTCGAGTTACCGAAAAGTAGGTTTTTATACCCATACCTTCAACAAGCATATCAATTATTCGGCAGTTATAGAACGTATAGAAACTGAATCCATGGGCTCGGTAAATACAGCGCAAGATTTATTATATGATCGTCAAACAGGGGCTACCTTACTAAGCAGTTTGACCGATGAATACAATGAACCGCTGTATTCGTTTAGCTACCCTGCACATTGGTATTATACCTTATTCAGAAATCCGTTGGAGCAATCTGTAGCTCCGGTTTCAGGAACAATTGCTATTAATAAATTTACAGCTTCTTCTTCGTTGAAAGATAAATTTACCGTTGGAGACGAAGTAAAAGTTTCAAACGGAAGCACAACAGTTCAGGCATTGGTGCTAACGGTGGATAATAATGAAATTCAACTGATACTCAAGAATGGTCCATTCAGCGCGTTTGATTTTCAGACTGCCGTACCTGCTGGCACATACACAGTTGAGTTAACAACCAGTGGGCGTAAAAATTTACTTTCTGCCATGATGCAAGGTGTTGTCACTAAACGTAAACCTTCACTTACCGGTTCTACTTTTACCTTTCCAACTCAAGACGTTCTTGAATCATCTGCCGTTACTTTTAGACCTAGAACCAATGTACTTTGTCGTTATTCAGATGAACAAAAACCACAACTTGCGTTATTAGTAAATAGTGCTGTAAATCCCTTTTCAAGAGGGTTACTCAATAACCTAATATTAGAGCATAGTTACGTTCCTCAGCTGGAGCGTAGTTCAACACAAACCCAGGGAATTCGATACAATGGAACTTATTCAGGTTATTTCCCGTTCTATGCACAAAATTCTTCGAAGGAATGGGTACAGATTGATGAAACAGGACATCCAAATTTGGATGCAACCAATCTTCAAAATTGGCGACCTATGGGGCAGATTACTACCTTAGACGAATATGGTCGTCCGTTGGAAAGTCGTGATCAAATCAATGTCTATTCTTCCATTTTATACGGCTACAATCGCAACAATAAGTTCGTTCCCGTTGCACAGGCTGTGAATGCTCAGCAGCATGAAATTGCGTATGATTCGTTCGACGATTACACCTATTATTCTACCTTAACAGGAATGTCAGGACATTTTGATTATGCAGCCGTTGTTACTAGTGGTGGTAATATTGCTCTTTCCACATTACAGCGCCATAGTGGTGTTTCGAGTTTATCTCTTAGTAATGGTGTCTCGGCCAGTGTAACGAGATCAACAACCAAAAATATAGACTGCGTTGATCCGCCTTATGCTATGGAGGGAAGATATTTTAAAGTCGATTCTTGCATGTGCGTCAAACCGTTTGCTCCTGCTCAGGGTAAGGATTATCTCATTAGCCTTTGGGTAAAAGGAAATGCAATGCTCACCAACTCAAGTGTGTATTCAGATGTTACAGTCACAATTTCTTATAGTGGGTCGGCCACAACGCATACTTTTACTCCAACTGGGCAGCAAATTGATGGTTGGCAACGTGTAGAGGGAACTTTCCAAGTTCCGGCTAATGCAACAGCTATTACTGTTTCGCTCAACAATACATCTGCAGTAGGTGGCAACAAAGCTTATTTTGATGACCTGCGTATTCATCCATTAATCGCCGGAATGACAACTACGGTATATGATCCTGAAACCTTGTTGCCAATGGCAACACATGATGGTTATAACTTCACTACCTACTATGGATATGATGAAAACCTGATGCTGGTGAGGGTTCGAGTAGAAACCATTAATGGTATTCAAACCATTAGCGAATCAGAAGGAAGTACAATCAAAGACTTTAAATAACAACCAGCCATGAAATCAATTATCACAGTATTATTAGTTACACTCTTCCTGCCGCTCTGCTCTATAGCAGCTGTGGAAACGGCTTCTGCGCGTATTGAAGGTTCCCAGATTACAACTGCCGGAGCACCGCAACTCACGGTGTTCGACAATAAATACTATACCATGACAACCAACTCCAATTGGGGTTCTTTGTTCACGAATTATCGTATTACCAATAAAATACGACTAGGAATCAACCCAGAAGTCTTGCAAACTGATAACTTATCGGGAGGGGTTACGCTTTCAGTCAAATATTGGACGTGGAATCAATCAACTGGTGTTTTTGACATATCTGCACCTCAGTCCATTACCTTAGCCATTGATTATAATACTGTAAATACGAACATCATTAATGATCTCACCACCCATTTGGCTTCTAATGCCTTAAAAATGGAAATTAGTATTACCTCTGTGAATGGTGGCGCAGGTTTTGATGTCAATGATGTGTTCCTTGAGGCTGAAATAGAAACAGAGCGTTATTATTCGTTTGCTGGCACTTCACCAACAGGGCAAACAGTGGCAATCAGTGGAAACAATGTCAATTTTGAATGGTCGCCTGTGGCCGGTGCTGAATATTATGAGTTGGAATGGGTTCATGTTAATAACTACAGAGCTGATCCTAGTTCCACTCCTTTTACAACCAGTGATTTTTCATTTGATTTTTACCGTAATTCAACCCGTTTGATCCTTCGGACACCTTATTATACCATTCCTAAGTTGTTTGACAAAGGTTACCTTGTTTTTCGTGTCAGAGCCATTGGGCTATTTGGCACCAATTTTACGGATCGTAAAGAAGGAACTTGGAATATAGCAGAAAATGGATTGGTGTCTTCTTTATCGGTCAATAGTAATTACTTCCAAATAACGAGTGAATACGATACCGATATGAATTGGGGGCATCAGGTAATGTATGCCGAAGAAGGCAAACGCTTTGAAGGTGTTTCGTATGCCGATGGAATCGGAATGGTGCGTCAAAGCATAGGAAGTAATCCTGCCAATGATCAGGTGATTGTTTCCAATGTTTATTATGACGGTTATGGCAGACCAGCAATCAGTGATCTTCCCACCCCTGAGAATAGCACTTCAATGGCCCATCGATTAAATTATAATACGGCAAACGGGGCTTCTTTTTATGGGCCTGAACACTTTGATCAAGTATTTATTGCTAATAGCCCTTCTTGCTCGTTTCAAACGACTCCTTTTTCATTGAATGGAGGAGCCGGTAAGTATTATTCGCCTTCAAATTCAGATAAAACAGAAGAAAACAAACGCATTCCTGATGCTGAAGGTTATCCTTTTGCACGCGTGGAATACATGGATGACCATTCAGGGCGCATTCGTCGTGCGGGTGGTGTTGGTCCTGATTTTCAAGTAGGTTCAGGGCATGAAACGGAATTCTTTTACGGAACACCTACGCAAGAAGAATTAGATCGCCTATTTGGAACAGAGGTCGGCTATGCACCACATTACCAGCGCAGAATCACAGTGGATGCGAACAATCAAGCCTATGTTGAATACTTTGACATGGCTGGAAGGGTAGTTGCAAGTGGTTTGGCTGGAACAGCCCCTGATAATCTAGATGCACTTTCATCCAATACACCGTTTAATTTTACTCAAACAATTACGGATGGTTTAAATGGTGAAGTGACACCAACATCTATGATCTTGACTTATCCGTTAAGCATCTTTTCAAATCAACAATACACTTTTTCGTATGATTTGAATCCGACACAGTTTACTAATGCTTCTTGTGCGCCTCAGTTGTGCCTCGATTGTATGTACAAACTAAAGGTTGAAATTACGGAAGAGGAATGCGGAACAACATTGTTTTCGGTTACAAAGTCGATCAACGGGTTGGCGTATGATGCCATGTGTAATGGAACCTATCCTTATGGTTGGGACACGACTATTTTTATACCTCAAAAGAATTACGTTCTTACTAAGACTTTAACCATCGATCAAGATGCGATTAATGGTTATTGGTGTACCTACCTTGAAAACAACACTTGTATCTCTACCTTCGACGAATTGTTCAATGCAGCATATTCCACTGCCAATTTTGGTAATTGTGATGAGGAAGATGTGTACGAGGAAGAAGAAGACTACTCGTGTGAAACAATGAGAGTAGTGATGCTCAATGATATGAAACCAGGCGGTCAATACGCAGGTTATACGATTTCAGGAAGTACCTACAATGCATCCAATACCATTTCGGTTTTAAATACAAGTACGGTTTTAACCGGCCATTGGAAAAATCCTTCAGGTGGTTATAAAGATGATGCCGGAAATCAAGCTTACGTTGAAGTGCAGTTAATTAATGGTAATTGGGTTCCTGCTACAACAGCAACACCTACGCTAGTAGGTGCAAGTTATTTCATCGAACCACAACAATTAACCAACCTGGCTGATTTTGTGTTATTGTTTCAAGACAGTTGGGCCAACGCTTTGTTACCCTACCATCCCGAGTATTGTTATTTAACGTATTGCTTAGCGAATGAAGCATCACACACGTTCGATGCTAACATGAATGGTATTACAACTTTTGATGCGGCTTGTTCGGGCGGTTATTTTGCGCCATTAGGGTTTATTGATGTGAACACGATGAACACGTATGTGGTATCGCAGTTTTCTTCTTGCTCCACTACTGGAGCACCGGATACGTTATTTATGCCTTCAACTAATCCCCATTATTCATTGATGAATACGCAGTTAACCAATTACAATGGAACAGGGTTTTCTATGTGGGAATATGCCATTATCCAGAATTTGTGTGTTGATGCAACCGATCCATGGCAATGTTACCGAGATATTAAAGATTTTGATTGTTTGCGCGATCAAATATGGTTGACCTTCCGTGATCTTTATCTTGCAACAAAGGCAGAGATTTATGCTGAAGCAGAGTCTGATTATATTGCTACTCAAGGTTGCAGCACGGTTACTGCTACTATTGGCAATGGTCTTAGTAGCAACGCCTTTGGAAATGCCATTCCTCGCTGGGGCTTTTTAGATGATTTGCCAGTGTATGGAAATGGAGTAGGTCAAACTGATCCTTTTGCCGAGGTGGGTAATCAACAAGTAGCAGCATGTAATGCTGTTTGCTCGGCTTATGCAGATGAATGGCTGGCACAACTAGCATCCTGTTCGGGATTAACGGCTCTCAATTCTACCGTGCAAGCTAATTTGAAGGCTGATCTGATTGAACTTTGTGAGGCTGGATGTACATCTCAACACCCTTCCGGGGCAACCACTTTACCTCCAGGAGTTAGCATGAATGCGAACGGTATAACGTTGTTGGGTGGATCTTCGATTAACGATGTTTTGGCAGCTTATGGCATTTCAGAATCAGATTTATGTTCAGAATTACTCATTAGTGATCCAGGTACCTATCAACCGAGTCTTGTGGCTGAACATTACATGGATACATGCGGGTGTGAAGTATTATTGCAAGCCAATGATGAATATGAATACCTTAAGGCAAACAGCCAATTACCAGCCGGAGTTAACACTGTTGAAGCATATCTTGCATACACAACAGGAATCTCAATGGAAGATATAAATGCGCTGATTTGTGCATGCGATCAATTGGCGGGTGAATGGAATCCAACCAACCACATTTGGACTGCTTCTGCTCAAACGGCCATTCTTGAATTGGAAGAAATTGTTGATCCGGGCTTAACTTGTGATGCCTGTGTTGAGTGTTCAGATGTTCAATCAGGGATCGATGATTTGATTACCCGTTTTGGATCTACCGTTACAGAATCGCCTAACTATGAGTTGTTATTAACAAATTTCTTGAATGAACAGTTCAATTTTGATCTGACGTATGCGCATTACAACAAATTTTTATTGCAATGTGATGGGGCAAACAATCCTTATTGTGAAGCCACGGAAGAATTGCTTTCGTGGAGAGACGTGATGAACTTGCTTGCGCATAGAGGGCAGCTTACTATGGGTATGATCGGTTCACCATTAAATTTGCTAACAGCTAATATCGTTTATAAAGAAGGAGCTCTCAATGAGTACCTTCAGGCAGAAGGATATGCTGTGAGTATATCGGGTAATACATTGACGCAAACATTTGTGAAAAATGACAACGCTTTAACATGCAATGCAAACCTTCAATTGCCTGCTGATGCTACTTATACGTTTAATGACATTGTAGCTTTCGGACAAATTGCTCCCGATAATACAGGGTGTGAACCGGTTGCAAATACCTTTAAAGTTGAGATCAAGTACATTGAATGCGGGCAATTGGTAACAGATACCATTTCCGGGTCAACCAATTGTTTTACCATCCAGAATTGTTATTGCGGAGGTCCCGTGACATTGTGTAATGAATCTGTTGGTGATCAATTCGCAGACAATACTCCGTGTTATGAACCGAATCTTTCGCAGCTTTATCAAGAGATTGAGGAACAATATACCGAAGAAATAGGCGCCGCAAAATTGGTCTTTAAAGAAGCATACAATGCCAAATGTGATGATGCATTTGCTACTGAAGAATTCCAATATACTGGACCATTTAATCAGTATCACTATACCTTATTCTATTACGATCAAGCTGGAAATCTAGTGAAAACTGTTGCTCCAAATGGCGTATCTCCTTTATCATCTACGACAACAACAGTTACAAATAGAAATTTGACAACAAGTATTGATAACCAATCGACTGCTGTTCTTCCTGGTCACACCTTCGAGACGAAATACATTTATAATTCTTATGATCAACTAATTGAAACAACCAATCCAGATCAATATGGATTGACTAAATTTTGGTACGATCGATACGGCAGAATGATCGCTTCCCAAAATCCTGAACAATTAAATGCTAACCGAATCAGTTATGTGTTATATGATATTCAAGGTAGACCAGTAGAAGTAGGTCAAGCAAAAGGACCAATTGCCTCAGATGCTGTAATAAAAAGCAATGATTATGGTACATCTTTTAAAACATGGGTCTATAGCAATACCCGATTAGAAGTCACATTTACGTATTATGATAAAGCAATGTCGACCACTGTATCTGATAAATTTGCAGCCGGTCTTCAGCAAAATCTGCGGCTACGGGTTGCTAGTGTTGCGTATTTTGATGCACGTACAGGGCCTGGTACTCCTGTGGCTGGCTATGTTTCGGCAACGCACTATTCGTATGACCTACATGGGAATGTGTTAGAGATGTTGCAAGATGTACCTCAATTAGCGCCAATAGAACAAGACATTAAATCAACACAGTATACCTTTGAATTGTTGAGTGGTAATGTAAAAAAAGTAGAATACCAAAAAGGCCGCCGAATCAATCCAACAACCTATTCAGAGGATCAGTTGGATCGGATGACACATGAATACGTGTATGACAAACTCAATCGGTTGACAGAGGTATTTACCTCTACCGACAAAGGCATTCACAAAAGCCGCGAGGCTCACTACCGTTATTTTGATCATGGTCCGATGGCGCGTTTAGAAATTGGTCAAAACAAGGTACAAGGGAATGATTATGCTTATACGATTCATGGCTGGTTAAAGAGTATGAACGGTTCTACACTCAATCGTACACGAGATGCTGGATTAGACGGTGGAGTTGACGATCACCCAGCCTATCCGTCACCAAACCCTGAAATGACTACATGGTCTGCACGCGATGTCACAGCTTATGTGATGGGGTATTACGATGGCGATTACCAAAGTATCGGCACCAATAATTTCATTGCCGATATGAGTACAGGTAATTTGAGCACTGCCATCCGTTCGCTTTACAACGGAAATATTGCTTACACGACCAATGCTTATGCACGAACTGCCGGAGATGGCTTTATGGAACAAGCTTCTGTGTATAAATATGACCAGTTACAACGCATTAAAGAAATGCAGGTGTTCCGTTCTGCAACCAGTTTGACGCAAAACAACAGTTGGAGCGATGCACAGGTTAACACAGACTATTTCAATAGCTACAGCTATGATGCCAATGGGAATTTGCAAACCCTGGTGCGCAATGGAACGGCAGCTACTGGTCTTTTAATGGACAACTTTGCCTATACCTACGTATCCGGAAACAATCGCCTGCAACGTGTCAACGATGCGGTAACTTCAGTCTATACTGATGACATAGATGATTTTGCCGGTGCCACGCACTATCAATACGACAGTTTAGGACAATTACGTTATGATGCCCGCGAAAATATGACCTTAAAGTGGCGTTTAGGCGATAAAAAGCTTAAATTGCAAATCAAAAGCAACAAACAGTTGGAATTTGTGTACAACCCTATGGGGCAACGGGTATTAAAAATAGAGAAAGACTATGTTGGCGGTTCATTCAATGAAAGTGCCACTAACACATGGCGTTATACCTACTATGCTTATGATGCCAACGGACAGGTAATGGCTACCTACAACGTCACCAATAATACGGTTACAAATGCAAAAGTGGCGGTTTTGGATGAACAAATGATTTACGGTTCGGGTAGATTAGGAGTGGTGCAAGCAGCTAAAACAATTAAATCCAACTTGGCAACAATAGACCCTGAAACGGCTATTTGGAAAAACGCTCTCGGTAAAAAGAACTATGAACTCACCAACCATTTAGGTAATGTAAATACAGTAATTACAGATCGTAAACTAGTGAACACGGATTATGTAGTTAATACGTTTACAAATAGCACGAATAGTTGGGCTGCATGTGGTAATGCGTCACTTTCCCCTGGTGGCAACTTCATGACGGTAAACTCAACTGGACCATCCAATAATTGTACATTCAAACTTTTTGCTACAACGGCTAATGTGCCATACATTGTTCGTGTAAAATCAGATAAAGGAACTGTAACGGCTGGTTTGCGTGTAAGTATCTATGGTGGAGCAACCTTACTAAAACAAGTTGCGCTATCTCAAGATGACTTTAGCACTGTATCGTTCATTGCCAATGGCGCCAATGCCACTATTATCATTGAACCTATTTCTGGCAATGGAACTTATAAAATAGACGAGGTAAGCGTTACACCAAACAGCATTTACGAAGCTGTTGTGATCATGAAAGCAGATTATTACCCCTTTGGTATGCAAATGCCAGGGCGTACGCTCACAACTTCCAACTACCGCTTCGGCTACAACGGTATGGAAAAGGATGCTGAAATGAAAGGCGATGGAAATTCTTACACAACCGAGTTTAGACAGTATGATCCGAGGTTGGGGAGATGGATGAGTTTGGATCCAATGGCACTTAAATACCCTTATTTATCACCGTATTGTGCCTTTAATAATAATCCAATCTACTATACTGATCCACTTGGCTTAGAGGGGGAAGAACCGTGGAACTCTACAAGATCTCCAAAGCCAGAAAAACAAGTCGGAGGAGAAGGTCGATATTATAGTCCAGAGAATCAAAAGGCATCTGATAATAGAGTAACTAGTTCTTTACAGTCTTTAGAAAAAATCCATAGTATGAATTTTGCTCTAGAAATGAGTTCACGTCCACAGCCAATTGACCATCGAAGTATAAGAAACGAAAGGTATAAAAATACGTGGAAAGCAGCAAAGAGTTGGGTGTCTAAAATGGAACGAAAAAACATTATAAAGAAGGGAAGTGTATTAACTTGGAATGCTCAAGATGGAAGTACGAGTGTGAAATTCGAATTTTCTGAAAACTATTTAAAAGAGTACAGAGCGGAGGATATTATCATAACTCCACGTATGGTTTTTAAAGCTGTAAATGAAGTGGATATTAAAAGACGAAATCAGCTTCGGAAAATGACTCTAGAACAACGTATTGCATTAGAAGATAAGTATATTGATGCAATAATGTCTCAACAAGACTATGTTGATGATATACAATCTGAGTACGATGATCAATTGGGGACAAATACCAAAACGTCTAGGCACGAGCATATAAGAAATGGTGATGCAGCGACTAAAGTGGGGAAATCTTTAGGTGTTTGGTTTACGATTGGAAATAACCTTAGAACTCAACAAAGAAAATTGTCAAAAATGCAAAAGAGATTAGAGAATTTTCAGCATAATTCAAATATCATTTTGGAAGAAGAAATGGCTAAAGAGGAAGCAGCTAAAGAATAATAAATACTAGCACACTTATTTAGTAGTCAAAATGAAAACTCATTAATATAAGTATATGGTTGATATAATTGATGATATAATTCACGCTAAAGATACTTCTGAGCATTACCTTGTCAGGTATGGGTTTGATTTGGTTGATTATAAGTCAAATCGAATTTGGTCTGAAGGTTATAATGTTTTTAAGAATATTGAATCCTTAGAAAGAAAAGATAAGGATCTCATTTATGAGATCCAAATTGTGATTTCTAAAGAAGAAAATGGAAAGATATTAGATGCGCATTTTTCAGGTAAAATAAAATTAAAACGAAGTCCCAAGATTAAACTAAACATTGAAAAAGCGGAACGTAGTTTTTGGATATTTAGAAAAAAAACAATTGATGATTATTTCCTGATTAACGATAAGTCTATTTTGTCTGAAGAGGTTCAAAGGATACTTATGTCTTTTAGATATGAAAACATTAGAATAATAACAAAGGATAAATCGATTGATTTTGAATTTATTATTAATTCTTTAAATAATGATTCTTATGATAGAATTATGATTATTTTGAATTTCTTAGGTAGTATCTCATAAATACACATTCCACATGATACCGCAACAAACGTGTTCAGTTTTCAATGAGAAAAGAATAGAACTACCGCCCAAGCTTCACAACTTGGGCGTTGGCAAATACCATACAATACCGCAACAAATACGTCCGAACATCCGTCAATTGCCTAATATTAAAACGTTTAGTGTTTTGAAGTCATTGGAAATTGTTGAATCAATCAATCTACAGAAAATTGATAATTCAACCTATTTGGAAAAACCTTTTCACAAACAAGAATGAACAGAAATGAGTTTGTTGTTTGAGTATAAGGTGGTAATGAAATCCATTTAGTTTAAGAAATGAACGCATTTTGAAATTTGGAATGATGATTCACCTACAAACCACTGGACACTCATTAAATGCTCTGTTTTTTTCAATGCGGTTGGTTCGCCCAAGTAAAATTTCATTTCGGAAGCGTTGTTTATTTGGTAGCTGACCGTTTAAAACCTCTATCATAGTTAGTCCATAATTGCGGCAAAGGTATCTCACATAATTGAAGTAGATCATAAATGCTTCAAGGTCTTTTTCGTGTTGTTGAATATCATACGAAAACTTACCTTGCATGTATTCGGTTTTGTAAATACTGTGGGTGCTTTCAGACATGCTGTTTGAGAAAGGAAACTCATCTGTTTTAGCAGTAAGTTTTTGAACAATTGGTGGAGCTACAATTTGATCTAACCATTCAATAAGCGAACCTTTGTTTTCTGAACCTCCATCTGAAAGAATATTAATCGCATCAGATGAATCTAGTAAGCCGTATTCTATGAAAACTTGAATGAATAAATCACGGATAAAACTACTGTCAGGTTTGTGAGGTGTGGTTCTGTAACCAAGCAATGCTCCTGAAAAATTGTCTTTGATAAATGCAACATATTGGACTCCATCAATGATGGTTTGAACGTGTGTCACATCGACGTGCAACCACTCAAATGGTCTTATGGCTTTAAAACCCTCAGGTCTATTTTTGTTTTTTTGCTTACTAAATTTCACATATCCTACGAAGTTGGCGTATTTGGAAAAAGTAGAAAGTCCGCAAGAGATTAGCCCTTTACGAATGGAATCATAAAAGAGTGTGGCTTTGGTTTTTGACCTATTTTCAGGATCGGAAATAATAGCTTGAATGATATTCACTTCTGCCGCTGTCAATTGATTGGGGTATTGCTTATAGCACTTTCCGAGCTTACTCTTTTCGCACGTTTTTTTCGCACGATGTCGATAAAACCAATCTCTACTCACACCAAACAAGGCACTTGCAACCGATAATTTTAGGTTTCCGTATCGTGTCAATCGTTCTATGCCAAACGTAATATTTTGTGCGTTTTCACGAAGCATTTTTTTACTTCCTTCAATGGCTGACAGCACTTCTTTATATCCTTGACTCAAAGCACAGATGATTTTCATGCCCGTTTTTAGGTTTTTACTCACAAGCACATTTTTCATAAAATCAAAATCAGCGATGTAGTCTTTCACTATATCGAACCCGAAATAATCTTGATGATTGAAACGATCCCAATCATTGCGTGTGGTTCTCGGAATTTGACGGAGTTGTTCTGGAGATAACATTCTACTGTGATACATGAGCAGAATCATTGGGTGGTATTTTCGTTTTGGGTGGTGATGCATAATGTTTATTTGGTTGCACAAAATTTGAAAGAATACTAATCACACTAAACTTCTAAAAACTACCTTCAAATTGATTCAAACCAAAATCCCTATCAACTATTTAAACAAGCAACACTGCCAATTTTTCACCCAGCAGTGCTGCCCAAAATCAGTTGTAATCAATACCCTCACTCCAAATACAACGGTTGTCCATTCGTGTAATCAACCGAATAGTTAAACGAGAACAATTTACTTTCACCTTTCGCAAGCGTCATTCGCCAAGTTAAAATGCCAGTTTTGTCATTTAGCGTTGCGCCCAAATAAGTGCCTTGTTTCACTTTGATATCGTTGTTGATCGCTATGGGGAAATGATCTTTGATGATCAACGGAATGGCTGATCCGCCGTTGTTGCGAATGGTCAAATCCCATTGTACTTCATACTTGGTTCTGTTTCCAACAGCGCGCGATTTACTGTTTTCTTCACTGCGTTTGCGGTCAATGACTATTTTGCGGTCTTTTCCAAGTGAAAAACTCAGCGTGTCTTTGGTCGAATTAACATCTACGTAACTTTTGCCAATGAATGTACCATCAAAATACAAGTTCGATTCGCCGCTGAGCAAATTGAGTTTTTCCCAACCAGAAATTTGTGCAACCAAATAAACTGAAGCATCCAATTTGGGAACTGCATGGTATTCGTAATTGGCTGGCATGGTGTGTACCGCAATGGCTACTCGGTGGTCTGCATTATCAGATGGAATGGAAAATGGTGTGTTGATCTGAAATTCCATGCGTAAATCTTTTTCTACACTGGTAGCAACAACGTATGATGAGTCAGATACGCTGTAATCCCAACCTATATTAGAAGAACGCTCTCTTTTTGATGCTCGTTTGTTAGCTTGGACACCTGGAATAGTTGACATTACGTAACTACTTGATTTCGATGGCATTCCCTCAACGTTTTCTCGTGTCAGGGCGTAACCAGGACCAGCTCCATTTCCATCATCGTTTCCAAATCCCCTTCCTTGTCCACCATTGTTACCTTTTCCTCCTGAGAATGGAAGCGTTTCCATTGCAATTGCTTGTGGGTACAACAAAATCTTCGTAAAAGGTTGATCGATGTTTATCCATGCAGCATTATACCCCAAATAATTAACGGAATATGCATTTTCACCTCGTGGTACAACGAATGAAAAACGACCTGCTGCATCGGTTGAAACAACTAAATTGGGATTGAGTGAGGGCTGGATTTTCGCAAATGCTAACGGTTCACCTGAAACAGCATCGAGTACTTCTCCATAAATGGTTTCTCCTGAATAATCGTATGAAAAATCTGGTCGTTGAATTGCTGCTCTGCGTGGTGCTGGTGTATAATAGTTTAATTGCCACGGTTCAAGAATCGCTTCTTGGGTATTGTCATAAGGATCGTTGGTGGAAAGTATCAATTGTACTTGATCCCAATCTTCGCCGGTGTCTTGTGTCACCAATCCTTTTGCTTCCAATAAAACGGGTGCTCCAACGCCATTACTGCGCATGTCGTAATACGGTTTCCAAGATGCATTGGGTGTGATGTACGAAAACACAAATTCCGTTTTTCCAGCTGTTGTTACGTCCAATTCTACTTGAATTTCCGTGTAGTTTTTCACAGGCAAACTGCGACGTGTATTGATTTCTTGTTCAATCACATTGATTTGCCGAATCACTTTTTCAATTTCGTCTTCCAGTTGCGATTTGCGGGTTTGAATTTCCGTTAACTTGGAATGATAAAACACCGAAGCTTCTTTTAATTCTACAATTTTTACAGCTTGTTGTTGGCTCCCTAAATCGTTGTTATTCAACAATAATTGTTCGTCGTATAGTAAAACAGAATATTCGTTTCGAAAAGCTTGTTCTTCGTTTTCCAATTTGCTTCGCTTTTCATTCAAGGCAACAACATCTTGTTTTGCAATCGCTACTTCATCAAAGTTTTTACGTGTTCGAACACTGAGTATGGTTGCGTTTTCAGATGATTTTAATTGAATGGAATTGGGATCGACAAAATCGGTCAGTTTTTCAAATGTCACCACTTGTTTTCCACTACCAAGATCAACCGTTTTGGTGTGTTCAACTTGTGCACCTGATGTAAAAACAGTTACTTGTCGAATGGCAGCATTTATTTTCTGTTCTTTCTGTGCGAAAACCACTAAAGGCATCATCGCAAGGATTGCTAGATATTGTTTCATAATTCGACTGATTTATTCGAGGTAAAGTGGTTGTTCATTGGAATATTCAACGCTATAGCTGAAGAAGAAGAGTTTTGATTCGCCTTTTGTTAAGCTACTTCTCCAGGTGAGAATTCCCGTTTTTTCGTCCAATGTTGCGTTTGGATATTCACCTTGTTTTACTTTGATGTCATCATTGGTTGGCATTGGGAAATGATCTTTCATGATAAATGGAATGCTTGCTCCACCATTATTGCGAACAGTGAAATCCCATTGAACTTCATATTTCATGCGGTTTCCAATTGCTCGCGTTTTGCTTTTTTCTTCACTTCGCTTGCGTTCAACAACTATTTTTTTGTCTTTCCCAAGGGAGAAACTCATGGTGTCTAATGCCGAATTGACATTGACATAGCTTTTTCCAATAAAGGTGCCATCAAAATAAAGGTTCGATTCTCCGTTCAATAAATTCAACTTTTCCCAGCCAGAAATTTGCGCAACTAAATACACCGAAGGATCCAATTTAGGAACGGTGTGGTATTCATAATTGGCTTTCATTTCATGCACAGCAATCGCGACTCTATGATCTGCGTTATCAGAAGGAATAGTAAAAGGTGTATTGATTTGGAATTCCATACGAAGATCCTTTTCAACTACCGCAGCAACTGGTTGATTGTAAAAATCAGCATTATAGGTTTCTCCTGAAACAACGAATCCAGCTGTTTCATTGCGTGCTCCTCTATTGCGACGATCTCTGCGACTTGAGAGCTGTATTTCTTCATATGAAATGCCATCTAAAGCAGCACCCGAATAGGTAGCATTACTTGTCAGACCATTTGTATTTACGAATTGATTACTAATAGTACCAACTACATTTGCTTTAAGCTGCTCCATCGCAATTGCTTGTGGGTACAACATGATTTTTGTAAAGGGTGATTGAATCGGAATGTATTGCTGATTGTATCCTAAATAGGAAACATTAAAACCAGCTTCTCCGCGAGGAACAACAAACGAAAAGCGCCCGTTAATATCTGTGGATATAACCGTATTGGCATTTTGGGACATCTGAATTTTCGCAAATGCTAGTGGTTCTCCTGAAACAGCATCCATTACTTCACCATAAACTGTTTCACCAGCATAATTATAGGTTGGTGCTATGCGCGCTACAGTTGCTTTTCGTGGAGCTGGTGTGTAATAGTTGAGGTACCATGGTTCCATTGTGGGTTCTTGTGTGTTGTCGTATGGATCATTGGTGGAAAGAACAAGGTTGACATTGTTCCAATCTTCTCCTGTGTCTTGCGTCACCAATCCTTTGGCTTCTAATAAGACTGGTGCACCAATGCCATTACTTCGCATGTCATAGTAGGGTTTCCATGATGCATTGGGTGTGATGTAGGAGAATAAAAAGTTCGTCGTTCCTGCCTTCTCAACATCGAGTTCTACTTCAATTTCGGTGTAGTTTTTTACAGGTAAACCGCGGCGTGTATTGATTTCTTGTTCAATCACATTGATTTGTCGGATCACTTTTTCAATTTCGTCTTCCAATTGTGATTTACGCGCATGAATTTCGGTCATTTTAGAATGGTAAAATACCGATGCTTCTTTCAATTCTGCAATTTTCACCGCTTCTTGTTGACTTCCTAAATCATTGTTTTTCAACAACAATTGTTCGTCGTAAAGCAAAACGGTGTATTCATCTCGTAGTTTGCGTTCTTCGCCATCGAGTTTTTTGCGTTTGGCATTCAATGCTTCTACATCTTGTTTAGCAATGGCAACTTCATCAAAATTTTTGCGTGTACGAACACTGAGAATGGTTGCGTTTTCCGAAGATTTTAATTGAATCGAATTGGGGTCTACAAAATCGGTTAGCTTCTCAAACACCACAACTTGTTTCCCTGCACTCAAATTCAGTTGTTTTGTATGTTCAACTTGAGCTCCGGAAAAGAAAACGGTGACTTTATTGATCGCGGCGGAAGATTTTTGTTCTTTCTGTGCGGTAATGCTGAATGGAACAATTGCTAGTAGGCAATAAATGAGTTGTTTCATAGACGAATGTGAGTAAATAAAAAAAAACGTACTCAGTAGAATACGTTTTAAGATGCAGAACGTTCAATCGTTCCATAAAGTTCATTATAATTTAATTGGCAAATTGATTTTACTCAAATCCAATTCGTATAAATCCATGCTACTTTTTTGACCTTGAATATTGAAACCAGCCATCACAGCTTTGTTTAAATCGCGGTAAATTTTGAAGTGTGTATCGTCATTGACAGAATTAACTGTAACACCAAGATTGATAGGTGCAGACCAACCTTTTCCAGTATTTTCACATACGTAAACATCTAAGCCGCCCATTCCTGTGTGACCGTCAGAACTGAAAAATAAGTATCGACCATCTGGAGTAATGTAAGGTGTTGTTTCTCTTCCAACTGTATTTACGCTGTCGGAAAGTGCTTGAGCAACGCCCCATTTTTTTCCTTGACGTTGTACCATGTAAATATCCGTTGAGCGTTTGTCACCTTTTCGATCTGAAACAAAATACATCGTATTGCCATCAGCAGTCAATGTAGCCGCACCTTCCATAAAAGTGGTATTGATCGTTTTATTCGCGATAACTTTTGGTGGACCCCATTTACCTTTATTGGTGAATACGGCTTCACAAATATCAGAACTACCGGTTTGTTTTTTAGCATCAGTTGCAGTATTGTTGAATACAATTATTGCAGACAAACCATCTTGTGAAATGTGTGACATAGCATCAAAACCATCCGTGTTTAAGCGTTCAATGTTATTGGTAATACTATCCCATTGTTGGGTACTTGGATTCCAAATTCCAGTATAGATATCTTCAAAGTATTCTTGATCATCTGGGTTCACTTTTCCACCAGTAGTATTACCACGACGAGAAGTAAAATAGATGCGTTGACCATCATTGCTTAAAATAGGTGAGTATTCATTGAAACCAGAATTCACCTCGCCACGCATTGAAACACGTTGGTTTTTACCTTTTTTTAATGCATCAATTGCAAATTCACATTCAGCTAATTTGTGTTCAATGCGCAATTCTTTAGAACGGATTTTCGACAATTCTTTCAATGCAATTCCATAATACATGGCAGCGGAATCGAGACTACCAGTGCGGTGATAACTACTTCCCAAAATATCATACACATCTTTATCTACATCACCTTCACCTTTTAGAATCGCTTCTTGACCATATTGTTGAGCGTAACCGAAGTTATTTAACTTGTAATGGCAATAAGCAACCCAAAAAACGGGTTTCCATGAATTGGGATCTTTTTGTGTAGCCTCTTTAAAGACAATTAATGCATCACGCACTTTTCCATCGTGGATCAATTGCCTACCTTGATCAATCATTAAAAGTGCGGCAGATTTATCTACAATTCCTGTTAAAGAATCTGGCGGTGTCGAAGCAGACATAGCCATCAATTTTGAGCCAAACAAGAAGAGCACGAATGACAAGCTAAGGATAATTTTCATAATCAATTATTATTCACTGGTTATTAAGAAGAACAAAATAATACAATTTTATTGGAACTAGCCTAGAAGTACCAATGAAAATCAATCAGTTGTTGATAATTCGTTGTTTTCATCGAGTAATGCCCTGGTTTTTTTCAAATCAATGAGGTCATTCATGGCAATTGTTGCGGCAACGACTGTCCAAATTGGTGCAAATGCAGCACACATCCACAGCAATAGGTTCACAATAAAGTGATACATAAATAAAAGTGGTCCACCGCCAGAACCATTGATGCCTGGTTGACTAAATGAGCTCCAATCGAATAAGGCACTTAATTCAACTGGAACCCAAATCATGATACTGTAAATGGATCCAATTGCAAGTGCCAACCCGCGGTTTTTTCGAGCAAATTGAACGCTTTGAACGATATCTAATTTCAGTCGTTCGTTAATGTAGTCAAGAAAAGCAAAACCATAATAGAAAAATCCAATGACAAAAACGAGGTAGAATAATGGACTTTCATGAGCGTCACTCCATCCCAATTTCGCAACTAAATAGACAAGCGTAAAGAAAAAATATTCCCACATGATATTGCGAATCACAATGCGAAAACCTCGTTTTACATCATGAATCATTTGACGTTTGGTGAATTGATAGGTATTTCCTGTTAAAATAAATTCCACTTTTCGGGAAAGATGAGAAATGAGTGGAGACAGCAACATAACTACTAAGTACTTCGCAAAGCCCATCAATAATACGGAAATGGAAATCTCGATCAATAAGCGAATGATGTACCACACAATTTCATTCATATTCGTTGCTGAAGTAGAAGGAGTATGGAGTTGAATAAGATACCCCAATTGATAAATGCCCAGCATCAAAATCGCAGGAATTACTGTGTACAAGTACAATTTTTGTTCAATGATCAATTTAAATGCTTTGAAAAAAGCACGATAACCAATGAATAAATTCCGCAAAAAACGCATGATCAAAAGTAAGGATTATTCACCTCAGTTCGATTATAAAACTGAAACCAAAAACGCTTGGTTTACACAAAATTTAAATTCGAACGCTGGTCTATAGCAAAACGAACAGTTTGCGTATCTTTGTCCCTTTTCAAAACAACTCCCAAAACGGAAAATCCACGTTTATGCAATTATCAGCACTTTCAGCAATCAGTCCAATTGATGGTCGTTACCGTTCAAAAGTAGAGGAATTAGCTCCTTTCTTTTCTGAATTTGGTCTTATAAAATACCGTGTTTTAGTAGAAGTCGAGTATTTTATTGCTTTATGTGAATTAGGTTTGAAACCCTTACAAACTGTTTCGCCAACGTTATTTCCAGCTTTGCGTGCTATTGTTACTGATTTTTCAGAAGAAGATGCGTTGGCTATCAAAAAAATTGAACGCACAACCAATCACGATGTCAAAGCAGTGGAGTATTTTTTGAAAGAGAAAATGGAACCACTGGGTCTGGAAGCGCAATTAGAATTTATCCATTTCGGGTTGACTTCTCAAGATATTAATAATACGGCTATTCCAATTAGTTTAAAAGATGCCATTGAACAGGTTTATATTCCTGAATTAGATACAATGATTGCTGCTTTGTGGTCTTTTTCCAATGATTGGTCAACAATTCCAATGTTGGCAAGAACCCATGGCCAGCCTGCTTCTCCCACCATTTTAGGAAAAGAAATTGCGGTTTTTGCATCACGTTTAGCAGGACAATTAACTGAGCTCAAAAACATTCCTTACGCCGCTAAGTTTGGTGGTGCAACAGGTAATTTTAATGCGCATCACGTTGCTTTTCCAGAGGTGGATTGGGTGGCGTTTGCAAACCGATTTGTGAACGATCAATTGCAATTAAAACGCAGTCCTTTGACCACTCAAATTGAGAATTACGATGAAATGGCGCGTTTATTTGATTGCTTAAAACGCATCAATACGATCATTTTAGATTTGGATCGTGATATGTGGACGTACATTTCCATGAATTATTTCAAGCAAAAATTAAAAGAAGGTGAAGTGGGTTCTTCTGCTATGCCACATAAAGTAAATCCTATTGATTTTGAAAACTCAGAAGGTAATGTGGGAATAGCAAATGCACTTTACGAGCATCTTTCAGCAAAATTACCTGTTTCTCGTTTACAACGTGATTTAACTGATTCAACAGTGTTACGCACCATTGGAATGCCACTTGCACATTCATTAATTGCTATTAAAGCAACCATGAATGGCTTGGGTAAACTCTTATTGAACAGAGATGCCATTGATGCAGATTTGGAAGATAACTGGCCCGTTGTGGCAGAAGCGATTCAAACTATTTTGCGTAGCATTGGTTTTCCAAAACCGTATGAAGCGTTGAAGGGTTTGACACGTAAAAACGAAAAAGTAACAAAAGAAACCGTGCATGAATTCTTAGATTCGTTAGAAATAGAAGAATCAATTCGTGAACGTCTCAAAGCAATTACACCACAAAATTATACAGGAGTTAATTTGTTATAAAGAAAGTTTGATTAAACAATTTTCTGACTATATTAAGTGAAAATTTTGTTGTGTCTCGAATTCTTTTAACCGTATTCCTGTTATTTACTTCTTTGCATGTTTTTGCTCAGGAATACTTCATTGATTGGGGTCCGGATAATAAACGCTCTGCCCATCAGGTGCTCGATGTGCTGCCAGATAAAGGTGCTAATTTTTATACCTTTCATGTTTCCAATTCGCAATTTCTTCAAGTTCCTAAAGTAACACGCTATGACAATGGTGTACCTGCGATTACGAAGAAGATAGAACAGCACATCGAAGATAATATGGTGTCGTTGGAAGAATTGGTTGTGTTCAATGGTACGTTACTTGGTTTCTTGTCGGATAAAAAAGACGGAATGAATAGCCTTTACATGGTGAAATACGACACGGAAATTGATCCGTATGGCAAGCCAGTGATGATTAATTCGTTCCCCACTCCAAAGGCCTTTTCTCCAAAAGGAGATTTTAATGTATTGGTATCTAAAAGCAAGAAATTTCTATGTGTTGAATACATTATTCCAGGAAAACGCGATTTATTTGACCGCTTTGGCTATAAAGTATTGGATACTACCTTTAAAGTGATAACCGAGGGAGAGTATGAAATTCCATATAGTTCGAGAACTGCGAGTGTAGATACACGTTACCTAACCGATCGCGGCGATTATATTTTGGGAATTTCGGTTTATTCCAATGCCAATGTAGGGCTTTGGAAAGATTATAATGCACTGGAAAAGACCATTGTTGTACATGTAAAAGACGATCAATTTTCTGAATACGAATTAAAGATTGAAGGAAAACGCATTTTTGATATTGGTGTTAGTTCGTTGGATTCCATTTTAATTGTAACGGGGACTTACGGAGAATCGAATGCTTCTGGATCTCAAGGTGTCTTTATGCAACGAATCAACCTGGATGATCAAAAAATAGCCAATGAATGGTTTCATCTTTTTCCGCGTGAATTTATGACACAGGAAATGACACCTAATCAAATCGATCGGCTGGAAAAACGTGAAATAAAAGGACGTTTAGGACCTCAGCTCTACAATTATGCAATTCGTAGTATCCATCAATTGGGAGATGCCTCAACAATTGTTGTTGCTGAACAATATTATGTCTATCAGCAAAATTCCAGTGACATGAGGGGAATCAGTCAAACAATGTATCATTATTATTTTAACGATATTGTGATGTATAAAATTGATTCAATCGGAACGTTCAATTGGATTACACGCATTCAGAAAGAACAGCATTCAGTAAACGATTATGGCTATTACAGTTCTATCAAAACGGTTATGGATAATGGTAAATTGTTCTGCTTTTTTAATGATAACCGACAAAACTACGATGAGTTCCGCAATTATGAAGGTTTTACCCGATCCGTTAATTTTCCAATACGTAAGAAGTCATATGCTCTTGCTTTAGGTAAAGTTGATGTTGAAACGGGTTCAGTGGAACGCAGTGTATTTAATGATTATAACGAAACAGGAGGTTATGTAGTCCTCAAATTGTCGAGTATTGATCACTTGAATAAACAATTGATTTTCTTTTCACAAGGAAGAAGAGATCGATTTGGAATCTTGCAGTATTAACTCAGGTTATTAAAAATGTCACCTGAATGTTAGTCTTAAATGGGAGGATACTGATTGGGATTGTTTTTCAGTTTTCGTTTCAAAAATGGTTTCAGAAAAATCATGATTAAAAACACCAATAACCCCATAGTTGAAAAGTAAGCAATGTAATCACCCAAGTATTGATAAAGCGTTTTCCGAGAACTCAATTGAATCGTTGAACTGAATGATTGCTCTATCCACCAACCTGTTTCCTTTACCACATCTCCTCGTTCATTGATGATCCCTGATTTACCTGTATTGGCAGATCGGATAATGTATTTACGGTTTTCGATGGCTCGTAAACGTGCAATGGCAAAATGTTGTTTGTACCCAGGTGTATCGCCCCACCAACCATCATTTGTGATAATGGCTATGAATGCAGCATCTTGTCGGCACTGTCTGCGCACAAAATCACCATAAATGGATTCATAACAAATGACAGGTGCAAAATTGATTCCTTGCGATTTTAATATACTTGGTCCTTCATCTTGAATGCCCAATGAACCACTGGAACCACCCATTTCTATGCTCATTTCTTCTAATTGAGGAAAGATATTCGAAAATGGAATTTTTTCAACTCCAAGGACTAATTTTGATTTATGGACAACATCTGGTGTACGATTTTCTTTGAAAAGAATGGATGAGTTATAGGATTCAAAAAAACCAGGTCCACCAACATCTTCTCTAGAAGCACGAGAATTCTTGAAATTAAAATACTTCTGTGTACTTGCACCGATTAAAAAAGAAGCATTGTGCCAACGGGCTCTACGTTCCATCAATAAGTGAAAGGCTGTAAGTTGGTGTAATTCACTTTCATCAATCGCATAATTCGGGTAAAGAGCAGTTTCTGGTGCAACAACTAATTGCGTTTTGTTCGTGACGGCCTTATCTGCAAGGTCAAGTATTTTTAATAGTTGTTGTTCATCTGTGGAACCATTGAATTTCTCATTATAAGGATCTGTGTTTGGTTGAATAACAACAACTTCATACGGATTTTTTTCTTCTTGAAATGAGCCATAAATGATCAATGAAATAATCATCGGTGTAAACAAAACGATCAAACAGCGTGTGATGAGCAACTTCGATTCTTTCCAATTACGGTGCTCAATCAATTGTTTGCGAATGATTTTTGAAATCATGTGATTGATTCCCAAAACCCACAATGATCCGCCTAAAACGCCAGTCCATGCATACCATTGTACGAGAATGGGGACATCTGCAAATACGTTTCCAAGGGTAAGCCAAGGCCAAGAAAGTTCCCAGTTAAAATGTAGAAACTCAAATGAAATCCACACAGAAAACAGGATTGCGGCACTCCAATGAAAACCCAATGCTTTTTTGATCAAATGGTAGCAATAAAATGCCACAGCCATGAGTAGACTATTACAAATGAATGCCATGTAAGCACCACCAGAAGAAGCGTTGTAAATCCACCAAGTAGTGCCAAGATTGTAAATAATGAAGGTCAAATAAGCTTGAAAGAACAATGCATAAGATCGTTTTCCACTATAACTTGATTCCAATAATAGAATTGGAACCCATGCAATGAATGCGAGTGGAAATAAACTTCCGGTGTAAGGGAAAGATACAACCATTAACAAACCCGATAATACGGCTAGCATCCATCGGAGAAATCTTCGTTCCATGACTTTTATCAACATGGAATCAAAAATACAATAAAGAAATGTGAGACAACAAAAAAGGGTGCCTCGTTTTGTAACAAGACACCCTTTCGTGAGTATGATAATTTATTAGAAAATCACTGTCATTTCAACACGACGGTTTTTCTGACGACCTTCTGATGTATCATTTGTAGCAACTGGTTGCGTTTCACCAAAGAACAATGTGTTCAATCGTTTCGCATCAACACCTTTACTTACTAAGTATGCTTTCACAGACTCAGCACGTTGTTTCGATAAGATCAAGTTTTTCTGAGCATCACCTACATTATCTGTGTGTCCAGAAATCTGAAGTTTCCAATCAGCTTTCTTAACCAACAATGCAGCTAATTCATTCAATGAAGCAAATGATACTTCTTTGATAATTGCATTACCAGAATTAAACTCAAGATTTTCGAATGCAGTATTCAAGATTTCTTGTGCTTCTTGCTCGATTTTAGGACAACCTTTCAACTCTACAAGACCTTTCACTGTAGGACAATCATCGTCTTTATCCAATACGCCATCACCATCTGTATCTTGGAATGGACAACCTTTGTTTTTGATTGGACCTGCAAGGTTTGGACAATCGTCATCTTTATCTAACAATCCATCACCATCTGTATCTGGCCAAGGACAACCGTTGTTTTCTTTCGGACCATACTCTGTAGGACATACATCCACGAAGTCAAATAAACCATCGTTATCTGTATCAGGGCAACCGTTGTAAACAAGTGGACCAGCAACATCTGGACAAGCATCTTCAGAATCTTTGATTCCATCACCATCTGTATCAGGACAACCGTTGAATGCTGCAATACCTGCTACCTCTGGACAATCATCTTTTGGATCTACGATACTGTCATTATCTGTATCAGGACAACCTTTGAAGAATGGAAGACCGGCTAAATCTGGACATTCATCATCTTTGTCTGGAATTTTATCGCCATCTCTGTCTGGACAACCTTTAAACTCAGCCAAACCTGGGATATCTTTACACAAGTCTTCTGTGTCAGGAATACCATCCATATCTGTATCTGGACAACCTTTAAACGCCCAGATTCCTGGTACATCTTTACAATTATCCACTTTGTCAGACACTTTATCCAAATCACGATCTTCTGGTGCAAGGTATAAGATTGGAACGCGTAAACCAGCAAAGAATTCAGTTCCTCTTACTTTACCATGTGCAAACATCGAACGGAAATCAACCATACCTATTGTTAAAGGACCTAGTCGTGCTGCAAGACCAGCTTTCCAACCAGAATATTGATTTACTGAAATTGGCACGTGTAAACCGAACCAAGCGTGATCAAAACTTGGAGTGATCACAAATTGAGTAGGCACTTTTACACGAGAAGTTGTGTTTTTACCTAATAGGTTAATCATTCCTGTACCATTCACATAGAACCATTTCCAAATGTGGTAATCCAATTGCAAGCTCAATGCAGTTGGTGTGTTCATCGTGTAGGTTTGACCAGTTGTCTCACTAGCAACCCAATCAGTGGTTCCGTTTGTTTTACTATCCGTAATCAAACTGTCAATGATTTGGTCAAATTCTTGAAAATTATCTGCATCATCAAATAAACGGAGATCAAGTGTTGTAGTATTGACACTAAAGTCACGGCTCAAACCACCCTTTGTGAATTTCATACGACCAATATCAACGATCGAAACACCAGCACGTAAAGTGTATTTGTTTTCATTTTTCATCCATAGATCAGTTTCTCCATCCATGTCGTATTTGAAATCCTTGTAATTCGGACGCCATTCGTAGACAAATCCAATATCAAATCCAACTCCTAATTTTGATGCAGATTTAAAAGGACTAAAGCTTGAGCTGTTATTCATTAAATCATCAATGCTCGAAGAGTAACCATATTCAAAATTTCCGATTAATGTAGTGGCAGTATCCTTGTTTAATAACTCATAATCCAAGTTATCGGTATAAGCATAAGCAGAAGCAAGACCTTGTAAGATTTTTAAACGACCCCCAATTTTGAAAAAGTGTTCCCCTTTATCAGAGAGTACTTGACCGTAATTCACGCCGTATTCATTCCAAGCCATTGCATTTACATTCAATAGTTTGTCGTTGAGTTTTAGGTTCCAAAGGGTTGCGAAATCCAATCCGTTTTCAGCCAATTTAGCCAATTTAGGATCGATATCATCAATGTTCATGATCATACGTGACTTCGCAGAGAAACCAACAGCTATGGTTGGTTTAATGTGAAACGCAAAATTGAGCACATCAACTTGATAGTTAATATAGATTCCGCGTGGTTTTACACTTGGATCATTGTAATCATAGAAATCACCAACATAACGATCAGCAAACGAAGAATCTGGACTGATCCAAGATGTATCTGTTGTAAACGATTTTTTCCACCATTTAGGCATATCCTTCGTATCGAAATATTTAGCATTGTTCCATACACCAACGTTGGCGCTTCCTAGATTGAGGTCAAACTTAAATCGACCGTCTACGAAACTCGCAGGTTGATTGTCAAGCGCCATTACTCCAGCATAATTGCTCGAATGTACACCCAGATAATTCTGAGCAACGGCAGTTAAGTGACAAAAAGTTAATAACGTTGTTGTAAACAGCAACTGTACTGTTCTCTTCATAAGCGTAGTTTTATTAGTTATCTATTGGGTAGCGAACCAGGTAATTATTTGATTGAGAAATTAACATTAATGAGCCGTTTTGTATACGATGCAACACAATGATAGAACTTCCGTCAAATGTTTGTGTACCTAATTGCTTACCATTTAGGGTGTAAATATAATTTTTATTTGCGAGTCCGTCTAAAATACCTACCAGAGAATTACCAGAATTACCCATCTGAATAGACGAACCTGCAATATCCGTGAAAGTTGGAGTGATGGTTCCTAGCAGTTTACCTTCCGCTGTTATCATAGAAATCTTATTTCCGCAACGAATACTTAATAGTAGTTGTTTCCCAGATTGATCAATAGAAAGAATTGTAGTTGCTTTTGAAAGTTGTAGATCAGTAATAATTCCTTTCTGATTTACGGAAATAAGACGTTGTTTGCTGATTCCAAAGAACACGGGTCCATTAGCAGATTTTACTCCGATCAATTCACACGTAGGAATTTCAACTGATTTCAGTTTCTTTTTTCTATCAATTGAAAAGTTTGTTACGGTTGTTTTTCCTAAGATAGTTGCAGTTAATTCACCCCCATTCGACCAAATCATGAAAGCTGCTTGTCTGGGTTGGAATGTCGTTTTTATAGCTGATTTTTGGTTGCCATTTGTACCATAAATAGTGAGTTTTTCATTGTCCAGAACAGCTAGTTGAGAAGCATCCTTCCAAAAGTAAGATATAGCTTGAGTTACAGGTGTTGTTGACAAAGCAATTGCTTGTCCGTTTAGTTCTGAACCATTTTTAGTAATTTGATGAACGGCATTCGAAGTAGTTATAATAAGTTCATTCTCAGTATACGAAAGTGTAGGTTTTCCTATAACAGCTGATGGGATTTCAATTTTCCATTTTTCTTCATCACCTTTAATTCCATACAACGTATTTGATTTTGATAATACATAGATAAAATCTGTTCCTTGAATGGGTACGATATGGGAAATACCACCTTCAATGCGAATAGATGCTGCTACTTCTGATTCATCGATTGGATTCTCTTGTGAAATGGTTGCCGTTGCCAATCGTTGTACAAAAGTGTGAGTTGAGTGGTTCAACAAGCTGATTGTTCGGTGTTCTGCGGTTGTTATTTTTCTGTAACTCACCCGTTTTGGTGCCTTTTGGAATAATTGAGTGCGCAGTTGTTCATTTTGAGATAAGGTAGCTCCCGTTTCATACGCACCAATAAGTTGATCTATGGTACTTTTTTCTGTCGCAATAAACACCCGATTATTGAATATTTCAATGTACCAGTCCGATGAAGATAAAAGCGATGAAGGAATCCTTGTGCTGCGAACGCGCCCGCTGTTTTTGTTAGATGAAATAGAACTTTCTTCCATTCGATCGCCTAAAATAGCAATGGGGTCTTGCCCACCAATACAATCCGTAACAATACAGACATTTCCTTTATACGTAATTTTTAATGCACCACTCAACATCCATTCTGAGAGTGGGCTTTTTGAGCTGTTCGAACCAGAAAACAAGAAGCTTTTCTCAAAAAACTCAAGTTCAGAAAATGTTGCGGGGATTATATCCTGAAAAGTTTCTTGATCGTCAGCTAGAGCAGATTTTGTGGTAGTTGATTGAGAAATATATAGGATTTCTGTAAGGCTGTTTCGGTAAGCATTTTCAATTAATGGCTTCCCCTCGCTCCATTTTAAGACGGTTGCTGAACTTTTTCTATCAATGTATTTCCATTCGATAGCAGCATTGGTAATCTGTTTAAGTGGTTGTTTTGAGATGACTAAAATTTCTTTGTCATAAGAAGCTGTCCAACCATTGGAAAGTTTGAATGATTTAGCTGAGTTGAATTCTGTTGAGATAGACAGTGAAGAAAAATACTGATCAATTAATTCAGTTGTCCAAGGTTTACTACGTTCCAACAGAACAATGGATCTGGAAGAAGAGAAATAAAAATGTTGAATCCGTTCGGTATGAGTAAGAATGGAAGCATAAAATTCGTTTTCAGCTAAAAAAGCGAAATCAGGATGCGTATAATCTGGTTCCAATGGTTTGTGAACGATGACAACAGAAGCATCAGCCGTTCCGAAAACAGTTTCGGGAGTTAGAGGTTGTCCGAGCGAAGTCAGGTTAATGCCAACATAGCCGATCCATAAAAGGGAGATTAGCCCCAGAATACTCAATAGATATTTCCCCACAATATGCTGTTTTACTGCCAAAAATACGCAGTAAGATGACTGATTTTAGGAATTCTTTCAGAAGTAGTTAACAGGATTGTGTTTACTCAAAAGTAAGAGCTAATTGCTCTGATCCCAATAAATTGAATGTCTGTCTATGGTATTCACATGCTCCAAATGCACGAATTGCTGATCGATGGGCTAGAGTAGGGTATCCTTTATTGACATTCCAATGATACTGAGGAAACTGTTCATGCAGTTGTTCCATGTATTCGTCCCTGTAGGTTTTTGCCAACACGGAAGCTGCCGCAATGGATTGGTAGATCCCATCTCCTTTGATAATGGCATGCGCAACAAAATCGCCGTTTTTCAAGATTTTATTTCCATCAATCAGTAATTCATCTGGGCGAGGAGTCAATTTATTCGCCGCACGATACATTCCCGTTAAACTAGCTTGTAATATATTGATTGCTTCAATTTCTCGTTCTGATAAAAAAGATACGGCAAAGCTAATCGCTTCTTTTTCAATTATAGGGCGAAGTTCATTTCGTTGTTTTTCCGTTAATTTTTTCGAGTCATTCAAAAAAGGATGTGAAAAATCAATTGGTAAAATAACTGCTGCTGCAACCACGGGTCCTGCAAGACAGCCTCTGCCTGCTTCGTCGCAACCTGCTTCTATAATTCCTGCAGTTCGAAAAGATAATAATTCAGCCATAAGCAAATATTGGCAAAATTCTTGTATCTTTCAGCATCGAAACAACTTTATTACCTTTGTTTACGTTTTACTTTAAAAGATAAAGCTCGGTTATGAAAAAGATATTACTTGTATTGGTTGTGGTTTTAGCAGCGTTTGCAGCATCAGCACAAAAGTCAGCGTCGTTATCGGCGAAAGCACTTGAAACTGGAAAATCATCTGGAACATTTTTATTTGTTCTTCCATCTGATGTGACTTCACAACAAATTGATGAAGTGAAAGGTTATTACAAAGATTATTTCAGTGTAAATTTTGACCAAGCAAAGCATGAAGCAACGTTGGTCTTAACTGCCAACGAAACGATGAATAGACGTATTATTTTACGTTTTTTATCTTCTATAGGTGTTCGTACTGTGAATGTTGATGGTGTTGATAAAACATTGGATGTTTTTTATGACACGAATTTGAAATAAGGATTTAAGCTTTTTAATTATATGAACTCCAGTTGAACACTGGAGTTTTTTTTGTGCCTTGTTTTTTGAGAAAAGAACTAGGATTCTGGCAGACTAGAAATCATTTTTGAAATCGTAGAATAAACTACCTTTTATGAATAAATGATTTTTTAAATGAAGAATAATCACCTATTGGATACAAATGAATTACCGTTAAATTCGATTTTAGTTTAACTGTAATCCATTCAGTGATCCCGCATTCCGATAGTTATCGGAATACGGAACGTATAACATTGATATACATGCGGTTGGTATCTATTTGGTTGTGTTGTTTCTCGTGGTTAATTTATTTTTTGATACAAGTTAGCATTGAAATGAGTGAACAAATTAATTATAGAAAAACAGGTCTATGAGTGAGATGTTATCAATAGGAGATGATGTATTCTATCCAATTTACCGAAACAAAAAAAGGCTTCTGCCAATTGACAGAAGCCTTTCGTATTTGAAAGAATTATTTTATTGTTTTGCTACCGAAGAAACGATTGTTTGTTCCGTTGTTTCAATCACAACTTGATAAACACCTTTTGCTAAGTTTCGCATATCAGCAGTAAACGAATTATTTGTTTTTGTTAAAACACTCAATAAACGACCTGAAGCATCCACCAAGGTAACACGTTCAATGTTTCCTTTTGTTGATTCAATGGATAAGAAATCAACTACAGGATTTGGATAGATCACTACACCGTAGTTTGCTAATTCTGTGATTCCAATTACGCTTTGAGCAACGGTAACTATTGTTGATGAGAATTGACAGCCATTTGCATCTGTAACAGTAACACTATAACCTCCTGGAGTTAGTCCCGTAATTGGATTAGTTATACCTCCATTACTCCATATATACGTATAAGGTGCTGTTCCACCACTTGGCGTTGCAGTTGCAATTCCATCATTACAAGTAGGACATGTTTCATCTGTTGAACTAATCGCTGATCCTAATACTGCTGGTTCAGTAATCGTAATGTTTGTTACAGTAACTTGACAGTTAGCTGAATCTGTAATTGTTGTAGAATAAGTTCCTGCAGGAGCAGTAATCGATGTTGTTGTATTACCATTCGACCATAATATTGAATAAGGAGAAGTTCCACCTTGAATGTCAACCGATGCACTTCCATTATCACCAAAACAGTTTGCATTCAGGATTGTTCCTATTGCAGCAGTTGGAGCATTTGGATTCGTTATCGTAACAGAGTCAGTAAAACTACAAAATGCATTGCTCATTGTATAGGTATAAATCCCAGCAGCTAAACCTGAAATACTATCAGTCGTTGTGTTATCTTCCCAAAGAATAGAATATCCAGCATCTAATGAAACTAAGGCAGTACCATCACTTAAACCACAACCGGCTTGTGTAGAACTTACAAGAGATCCACCACTTTGTCCAATACACATGTCAAAATTGGGGTAAATTACGAATGGTTTTGAAAATGCAGCCCCAAATGTTTCAACTGCTGCGAATGCAGGTCCATTACTTGGCCATTGCACAAACATTGAGTTCGTAGTAAAAATAGCATTGGTATTCCCTAATTGCAACGTTGAATCAAATTCAATTTGTAATAAAGCGTATTTTCCAGCTGCTAAGTTTAACGTACCTCCTGATATAGGGTAGGTGTATAAACGAGCAGAATCATCAGGATAAATAAGAGTATCTGTTGTTGCGAGTAAAGTTGTTGGAACCCCAGCCCCATTGGTATTGTAAATAGCAACGGATAATTGTCTTCCAGTATATCCTGCTATTAAGTAAGATGACACAGAGGCTAAGTTAACGGCAGTCTCAAAATTGAATACTTGACCAATATACGCAACTTCACCTGCTCCAATTCCAAGACCTCCAACTACTGTTGCATCGTCTCGTCGCATTTGAGTTGGGTCAACAAATAAACCATTAGGATCTAAAATAGTATCATTAGTCGAAATTTGATCCGTTTCATTGAATGAAGGGTAAAATTTGAAATCATACGCTCCATTTGCTGTTGGTGAATAAGCAATTGTTTTTACCTCAGTGGCTCCACTTGCAAAAGAAGCAGTAGCAGCACTTTGAACAGTTGTAAGATAGGTTCCATTTAAAATTACATCACATGAAAGTCTTGCATTTGTAGCAGCAAGAACCCCCATGTTTTGAATACTACCAGTCAATAAAATATTTTGAGCTGTTGTTAAATGATTCATAGGAGCTAGCGTGTATGGACCATGAGAAACACTTCCATTAATTACTTGTACATCATTTTGCACTTGCACCTCAGCCACAACATCATCAATCAATAAGACGAATTTATCTGAACTGTTGTTTCTAAAACCAATATAAACTGTTTGACCAGCATAAGCATTTAAACTCAATTGTCGCGCAGTCCAAGTAGTGTTTTCAGCAGCGATTGAAAATAAGCTCGTAGAGTTGGTAATTTGATTTCCAATAACTCCCGATCCACCTGTAGGAGTAGACGGAGCTACCATAACCCGCACTTCATATCCATCTGGGTAAGAAGCATCATACGTAACGGCATTCCATTTTAAAATTGTTCCAGTTTGAACCGCAATTGGAGCGGTCCACATCCAGTCATTGGAAGTTCCAGCAGGAGTATACCAAGAAGTACTAAATGCAGCGCTATCAGCTACATTGTTTGCGAAATCTTCACGACGTTCCCATGCTTCATTGACATAATTCACGGAAGCATTCGGTGTTAAACCATCGGAATTTCTCAAGAGCCATCCAACTGGGAAGCTATAGGTTCCAGGTCCACCAGCAGTTGGTCCAGATATTCCATCAAAATCTTCACTGAATAAGATTTGACTTTGTGCCGAATAAATAAATAAACAAGCAAGAAAAGAGAGTACTATTTTTTTCATTTAGTAGTAAATTAATTTTGGTAAAAATAGTGTGATTTTTCACAATTTACAACTTATAAATTGTGAATTAGTTCTTTGCAAAGAAAAATCCACCCAGAAATGGATGGATTTGATAATTTATTGACTTCTTTTTATCGAAGTTAGCCTATTAATTTTTAATCATTTCACAATGAATAATTGTTTGCTGCGATCAGTTGTTCAGCGATCAATTGTCTAGTTGCTTTTGGATTGATAGAAGTTGTTTTTGTAAATCGTTTTAATCCAGTAAGCATCATACGAGCTTCATCTCCTTCAGCAAACGATAGAATAGCATCTTTTCCGGATTTTTCGATGCGATCAGCTACATCATAAAAATAGGTTTTCACAATGGCAATTTGAATACTTGCTTCCGCTTCTCCTTTCAAAGCAATTAGTTTTTCAACTCTCAGTAAAACCGATTCAGCTTGATACACCCAGATCGCAATATCGGCGATGTTCATCAATACTTCTTGTTCCTTTGAAAGGGTTTGCATCAATTTTTGCACTGCTGATCCAGCAACCATTAAAACCACTTTTTTAAATCCAGAAAGCGCTTGTCGTTCGGCAGCCAATGGTCCTTCTGGAAGTTCTGTCATTTCAGGAATACTCATCAGTTCTCCTGCTACTTTCATTGCAGGTCCCATTAAATCCAATTCACCTTTCATGGCACGACGAAGAATCATATCAACTGTTAACATGCGATTGATCTCGTTTGTTCCTTCAAAAATGCGGTTGATGCGAGAATCGCGGTAGCCACGTTCCACTGGTGATTCAGCTGAATAGCCCATTCCACCATAAATTTGAACTGCTTCATCCACTACATAGTCAAGGCATTCTGAACCTGCGACTTTTAGAATGGCACATTCAGCTGCAAATTCCTCAATTCCTTTTAGTGTAGCTTTGCTTTTTTCCATTCCTCCAGCAACGAGTGCTTCAATCGCGTCGTCGATATTTTGTCCAGCGCGATAAATGGCTGATTCAATTACAAAAATGCGAATTGCTTGCTCTGCCAATTTATAACGAATAGCGCCGTACTTGGAAATGGCACGTCCAAATTGTTCACGTTCATTTGCATAATGGATAGAATCGTTGATTGCTTGTTTCGAACCTCCAAGAACTCCTGCGGCTAATTTAATTCGACCAATATTTAGGATGTTGAGAGCGATTTTAAACCCATTTTCGCGTTCAGAAAGCAAATTTTCTACAGGTACTTTTACGCCATTAAAGAATACTTGACGTGTTGAAGAACCTTTGATTCCCATTTTCTTTTCTTCAGGATTGAGGCTAATCCCTTCACTTGCAGCCTCTACTAGGAATGCGGTTAGGTTTTTATCATCTCCAATTTTCGCAAATACAGTAAACAAATCAGCAAATCCGCCATTCGTAATCCACATTTTTTGACCATCTAAGATATAGAATTTACCATCCTCGGTTAAAGTAGCTTTCGTTTTACCAGAATTCGCATCTGAACCAGCTCCAGGCTCAGTAAGGCAATAGGCGGCTTTCCATTCACCACTGGCTAATTTCGGGATGTATTTTGCTTTTTGGGTATCATTTCCATAATAGAGTAGTGGTAGGGTTCCAATTCCTGTATGTGCTCCATAAGCTACTGAAAATGAATGACCTTTCCCTAAGTATTCGGTTGCCATTAAAGTCGTTTTGAAGTCAACACCCATTCCACCTAACTCTTCTGGAACAGACATGCCTAAAACACCTAATTCTCCAGCTTTTTCTAACAATGATTGCATGAGGCCTTCTTCCATGTTATCTAATCGATCGAATAGAGGCGTTACTTCATGAACAATAAAATCATTGCATGTTTGCGCAATCATTTGCTGTTCTTCGGTCCATTCTTCAGGTGTGAAAATTTCTGTGTGGTTTACATCTCGAATGATGAATTCACCTCCTTTAATAGCTGTTGACATATTCTCTATTTTTAATAATTGTTTTATTCGTATTGCTAAAAGTACACATCTTGATTTTATTATGCAAGCATAGTAAAGTATTTTTTTTACTCGTTGAAATTAGTGTTTTATAAGTGGTAATCAAAATCATTTAAGGGTAATTAAATGGGGATTCACCGATAATAATCAATAATTAATCGAACTTTTAATAAATATCCTTATATTTCATTCAAACTTCTACTAAAATGGTCAAGATCGATATTGTTTCAACGCTTCAACGGCTAATTTCTGGAATTGATGAGAGTATTATCATTTTTGATACGAAAGGATGGATTTTACATGCTTCCGATAGTTTGAATCGATTGCTAAATGAAGATGATTTAATGAATCGTTCGATCTATGATTTTATAGAAGGTAATGCTGATCATGTTCGATTATGGCTTGAAAATTTAAGTAATGCTCATTTCAAGGATGTGAAATTAAATATGCTTCGAAATAAGCATGTATTTCCTGCTCGTTTGATAATGGCGGCTTGGTCAGTTTCAGATGGTGAGTTTATTATCATGGCTTCTATCGTTGATGCGACCTATATTGAGCGTAAAAAGCGTGATTTATTGCGTAAAACATTGACCATTGAACAATTGTCCAAATCACGTAAAATCCGTGACGGTAAATTGAATGAAGCAATTTATGAAATTTTGGAAATGTCATCGAAGGCAGTTCAGGTTGAACGGGTAAACGCTTGGTTATTCAATGAAGATGCAACACTGATTGAATGTATTGGTAATTATGATACTTCCATTCCCGGCTTAGTGGATCAAGATAGTTTACCTCGCATACAGATGCCAAACTACTTTCGGCTCTTTGAAACGGAAAAAATCATTATTTCTACTAATTCAATGGATTCTGAAATCACAAGAGAATTAAGAAATAATTATTTAATTCCAAATAATATTCACGCGATGATGGATGTTCCATTACGAATTGAAGGTGATATTATTGGAGTGATTTGTTTTGAACAATTAGATCATTCTCGTGAATGGACATTGCAAGATCAAAAATTTGGATTAATTGCCGCTCAAATGGTTTCATTATCGGTAGAAACGAATAAGCGTAAGTTGATTCAACAACAATTAGAAAATGCCTTGCGGCAAGAAAAGCGTTTGATGATTGAAACAAATCATCGTATAAAAAATAATTTAGCGATTACGACTAGTCTAATGCGGATGCAATTGGATAAGTGTAAGGATGATTTTCATCGAAGTCTTATTCAAGATGCAATTAATCGAATTAATTCTATTGCAGCGTTGCATGATTTGTTGTCAGAATCAAGTGGCGCACATCGTATTCATTTTGAGTCGTATGCAGTTGAATTGCTTCTGGGATTACAGGCCTCTCTTTCAGATCCGAATAAGCCAATTCAATTGGTTTATACAATTGAAGCATGCGAAATTTCCAGCTCACTCGCTATAACTTTGGGATTGGTTATTAATGAAGCCGTTACCAATTCCTATAAACATGCATTTAATGAACAGTCTGTGGGCATGATTCGCGTTGACTTAACGCTTAAAGGTCCAGTAGGTCAATTAATTATTTCAGATACTGGTAAAGGTTTTGAGCCAACTGCCAAACACGGTCAAGGACTTGAGATTATAGAAGGGCTAGCTCAGCACATTGAAGCTGAACTTAAAACCACAACGAATGCTGGCTCCACTATTGAACTTAATTTTAGATTACGCTAATCGAGTTTATTTCAATAATTCAATTACACCTGCAGCTCCTTGTCCTGTTCCCACACACATTGTTACAACACCATAACGTTGATTGCGTCTGCGTAATTCATTGATTATCTGAACGCTTAATTTTGCTCCTGTACAACCAAGTGGATGACCTAATGCAATTGCACCTCCGTTTACATTCACCAAATCTGGGTTAATTCCCGTTTCACGAATGACGGCAAGTGATTGGGAGGCAAATGCTTCGTTGAGTTCAAATAAATGAATGTCATTTAAGGTCAATCCTGCAGCTTTTATAGCTTTTGGAATTGCTTCTACAGGTCCAATTCCCATGATACGCGGTTCTACGCCAACAACTGAATAGCTGATCAATCTTGCGATAGGTTCAATGTTCAATTCTTTGATCATTTTTTCGGACATCACCATTACAAAGGCAGCTCCATCTGACGTTTGGGAAGAATTACCAGCTGTGACAGAACCATCAGCGGCAAAAACAGGTCTTAGCTTACCTAATCCTTCTAATGTTGAAGCTCGCGGACCTTCATCTGTATCAACGATGTATTTTTTGGATTGGCGTTTTTCTTGTTCGTCTAAAAAGATGTTTTCAACTTCAATTGGCACAATGTCTTGTTTAAATCTACCGGCTGCAATAGCTGCAATAGCTTTTTCATTCGAATACACTGCAAAAGCATCTTGTTCAGCTCGACTCACATTGAATTGTTTTGCTACTGCTTCGGCTGTTAATCCCATTCCCCAATACCAATTTGGATTTTCCTTAGCTACTGTTGGATTTGGCACAATTCGCCATCCACCCATCGCCATAACTGACATCGATTCAACACCGCCGGCAATGATACAATCGGCCATACCAGCTTCAATTTTTGCTTGCGCAATGGCAATTGTTTCCAATCCTGAAGAGCAATATCGATTAACTGTCATTCCAGGAACTTTATCTGTTTTGAGTCCCATTAATGAAATCATTCGACCTACATTGAGTCCTTGCTCTGCTTCTGGCGTTGCATTTCCTACGATAACATCGTCTACTCGTTCTTTTTCAACTTGTGGAACAGCTTGCATGAGGTGCTCAATTACACGTGCTGCCATATCATCAGGTCTGTAGAATCGAAACCCACCTTTTCCTGCTTTTCCTACTGCGGATCTAAATCCTGCTACAATATATGCTTTGCTCATTTTTTTTATTTTTAAGATTGAAGACGAAAGACTGAAGATTTGAGACGATAGACGAAATCTAGTCTTAAGTCTTAAGTCTTCCGTCTATTCGTCTTCAACTTTACTAGTTTCTTAATATTTTCCCTGTTTTCACTAAGCTTTCCAATCGTTCAAGCGTTTTACGTTGCATACATAATTCAACAAATGCTTTTCGTTCAAGATCAAGCAAGTATTGTTCTGATACCTTCGTATTTTCGCTTAAATCGCCACCGCACATTACCCAACCCAATTTTTCGGAAATCAAGCCATCGTGTTCTGACATATAATGACCAGAAATCATAGAATTTGCTCCAACATAGATGATTCCCAAGCCTTCTTGTCCAATTACTGTGATATCTTTTTCGCGTTTTGGTGCGATGTAACCAGCATTTGAAAGGTATAAACAAGCTTCTTTTGCTTGCGTTAATTGGTGTTCACGACTCACTACAATCTCATCGATTCCATTCCTCAAATAGCCTAAATCAAATGCTTCATGCGCAGAGGTCGCTACTTTTGCTTGTCCAATAGTTAGAAAACGTTCACGTAAACGATTGATTTTAATATCGCCTTCTTTCAATTCTTGTGAAAGTCTACGCGCAAATTCTTTCGATCCGCCACCGCCTGGAATTAAGCCAACACCAAATTCAACTAAGCCCATGTACAATTCTGCATGAGCAACAACTTTATCTGCATGCATCGATAATTCACAACCACCTCCTAATGCCAGATTGTGAGGCGCTACGATAACTGGAATATTGGAATAACGAACGCGCATCATGGTGTCTTGGAATGTTTTTACTGCGATATTCAATTCATCGAATTCTTGTTCAACAGCCATCATGAAGATCATTCCAACGTTTGCTCCTGCTGAAAAATTACCACCAGTATTTGAAATGACCAATCCTTTATAGTCTTTTTCTGCTAAATCGATGGCTTTATTGATGCCTTCAATTACACCACCACCAATGGTGTTCATTTTTGTGTGAAATTCAAGGTTGAGTATTCCATCACCAAGATCAACTAATGTGGCATCACTATTGCTCCAAACTTTATGTGAATCTCTTAAAGCATCGAGGTTAATTAATTCTTCAGTTCCTGGGATGATTTGGTACGATTTGGATTGGGTATTGTAATACAAGCGTTTACCATTCTCAATTTTGTAAAATGAAGTATTACCTGCTTGTTCCATTTCACTTACCCAATTTGGGAGCGTTTTTCCTTTTTTAGCAACGAGCTCTTTTCCTTTTTCAAATCCAATAAGATCCCACGTTTCAAAAGGACCTAATTCCCATGCAAATCCGGCTTTTATAGCATCATCGATTTTATATAAATCATCAGCTATTTCAGGAATTCTATTACAAACATAGGCAAACAGACCTCCGAAAACGGTACGGTAAAACTCGCCAGCTTTATCCATGCCAGCAAACAGCATTTTGGTACGTTGTTTCAAATCATCAACCGATTTGGTTATTTCTAAAGTAGGAAACGACACCTTTTTAGATGGGACGTATTCCAGTGTTTTTAAATCGAGTGAAAGAATTTCCTTTTTACCATCAGCGGAGGTTGTTTTCTTGTAGAATCCTTGCTTTGTTTTTGAACCGAGCCATTTATTCTCGAGCATTTTTTGAACGAACGCCGGAAGTTCAAACGACGCTTTTTCTTCGTCATTCGGACAATTCGCTTTTAACCCATTTGCAACAAGTGCTAAGGTGTCCAATCCAACAACATCACATGTTCGGAAAGTTGCAGATTTCGCGCGACCTAATACTGGACCTGTCAATTTATCAATTTCATCAATGGTTAAATCCATTTCTTCCACTGCATGAAACAAAGCCATGATACTATATACACCAACTCGATTGGCAATAAATGCAGGTGTATCTTTACATAAGACTGTTTTTTTACCTAGTACTTTATTGCCGAATTGCATGTAGAAATCGATGACTTCTAGTGCTGTTTCTTTTGTAGGAATGACTTCCAATAAAGGCAAGTATCTAGGGGGGTTGAAAAAGTGGGTTCCTGCAAAATGCGCTTTAAAATCGTCACTTCTTCCATCTAACATCATGTGAATCGGGATGCCAGAGGTGTTTGTAGAAACAAGTGTTCCAGGTTTGCGGAATTGCTCAACTTGTGCGAAGACCTGTTGTTTGATATCCAATCGTTCAACAACAACTTCCATGATCCAATCAACATGAGCAATTTGAGCCATATTGTCTTCAAAATTCCCTGTTTGAATTCTACTAGCAAATGATTTTCGATAAATTGGCGATGGATTCGAAGAAAGAGCGAATTGAAGTGCGTCATTTACAATACGATTTCGCACAGCTTTCGAAGCTAATGTCAATCCTTTCGCTTGTTCCGTTTCGTTCAGTTCTTTCGGAGCGATATCTAATAAAAGTACTTCGCATCCAATATTAGCGAAGTGACATGCGATACGTGATCCCATTACTCCGGATCCTAAAATTGCAATTTTACGAATGTGTCTATTCATGATTAATTAGTTTGTGTCATTACCGTTAGTATCATCGAGTTCTTCATCAACAATTTTTTGTAATTCTTGAATGACGGTTTGAAAAGTGTCGAACTGTTCTTTTGTGATTCTATTTTCTACTTTATGGTTGAAATCAAAAATGACATCACGCGCAATATAACGCGCTTTTAACCCTTCGTCAGTGAGAAATACGCGAACAACCCGTTTGTCAGTTGTATCTTCTTGTCTGCTGATTAAGCCTTTTTCCTCCATTGTTTTGAGGGTGCGAGATAAACTAGTGGGTTCCATTCCCATTCGTGGCCCCAATTGTGTACTTGGTGTCCCATCTTTGTCAATGTGCAACAAAATAAATCCAACAGACATGCTAATTCCATAGCTATTGGCTTTTTGATTGTACATGCGCGACATTTTATGCCAAGCCTGACGTACGTCTAAATCAATTTGATAATTGGGTTTTTCTAACATTTTATCTAGTTATACCATACGAATATACTAAAAATAGTATGAGCGCATAACAAAAACAATAAAGATGTAAAAAAAGATATTGAAATGGTTAGTTAACAGAAGGATATGTCGAAAGTAATAAAAAATTGATCACCAAATTTTTTCAGATCGAAAAACGGTCCCGTTGAAGTTGGCTACTAATTCTTGGCGTTGATTAACAACCTCAACTAGGTAGCGAGCAATTGTTTTTCCTTTTTGAATTTCAGTACAAGTTGCGGTTAGAAGATCGCCTAATTGCACTGATTTGATATGAGCGATGCTTGTTTCAATACTCATACATTGATTGCCGTAGCTATTGGACGCAAAAGCTAGAGCTGAATCGGAAAGTGCGTATGTGATTCCTCCATGAGCAATTCCAAAGCCATTCAACATTTCGTTGGTAACGGTGCACGAAAGGGAGCATTTACCTAAATGGATAGATTGAACCGTGATGCCTAACCAATTGGAATAGGCATCACTTTCAAGCATTTGTTGTATTATTTGATTGGGCGTTTTCACGCGTTTTCACCACCGATTGAACGACTCAACAAAGAGATCATTGCCAATGTAACAATGAATAGTTGAGTTGCTGTTTCATCATCTAACGTGCTTCCATCTTCATTTTCCATACTTACTTCAAGCGCCATGAATCGAACCAAATCAGCTTGATCACTGAAATCTTCGAGTAATTCATCGTCCTCATTTTCGAAATAAGTATCGAGTACAGCAAAATAAGGTTCTTCGAAATCATCGATTTGAGATTCCGTAACAGCTGCAGGAGTTAAGCCAGCTTGTGTAAACGCCTCTAAAATTACAGTGAAGTAATAAACGAGTAAACTTTCAAGATCCTCGTTCTTGTATTCTTCTGAAGCAGACATCACATAACCAAGTAATACTGGTTGAGCCGACGTATGTGTTTCGGATAATTGATCGATAGCGCTATCGTCTAACGTATCTACTTTTTTAATGGCCGCTTCTATGTGACCGAGTGTAACTTGTGACATTTGTGCAAATTTTTGGCTAAAGGTAGGTGGAATAATCAAGTCAAAAAAGAACAAGTTGCGATTTCAGATAAATGTTATCTTTGATCATGGCATTTTTTTCAAAAGAGTATTTGGATTTTTTCATTGAGTTGGCTCCCAACAACACAAAAGATTGGTTTGATGCGAACAGAAAGCGCTATGAATCAGTTGTTAAAAAACCGTTTGTTGATTTTATTCAGCATTTAATACATTCTTTTGAGAAGCACGATTCGCGTTTAAAAGACTTAGAGCCTAGTGCCTGCATTTTCCGTATTAATAGAGATATTCGTTTTTCTAAAGATAAAGCACCCTATAAATTGTTCTGTTCCGCAGTAATTGCACCAAATGGAAAGAAAAGCGAAGCCGTTAATGGCATTTATTTTGAATTGAGCCCTGAAGCAATTCGAGTTTATGGTGGAATTTACGAGATTGATAAAGATAATTTGTTGTTAGTTCGAGAAGGAATTGCAGAGCATGGTGCAGAATTTCGTCGACTGATAGAAGAACCTGCATTTAAAGCTGTTTTTGGAGAAATTCGAGGAGACAAAAACAAATTGCTTCCTGCTGAGTTAAAACAAGCTGCTTTAGAAGAACCTTTGATCTTTAATAAACAATGGTATTACATGGCTGAATTTCCAGCAGAAGAAATTATTTCTGATAAGTTGGATCAGTTACTGGAACGCTGTTACTTAGCTGGAAAACCATTGGAGAGTTTTTTTAACCAATTTATTCAACGTACATAAATAAGATGATGAGAAAAATACAAACGATAGCCATTCTTTTGCTTATTAGCTGTGTGGCAAATGCTCAGAAAAAAGAATTGACTTTGTCTGAGTCTGTTTTACAGCAATACCGAGCATTTCGTCCAGAGCAATTAACTGGATTTTCATGGATTCCAGCAACAGATTCTTATGTGTATGCGGCTGAAGGTTATACAACCATGATGCGGGCTACTGCAAAGAAAAATGTCTTTGAAAAGTGGTTTACCATTCAGGATGTAAATACTGCATTGGGATCAGAGTTGTATAATCTTGGAGGTTATTCTTGGAAAAATGGGCAAGAAATATATTTGAATAATGGCGCTCAATTCTATCTATATAATACCGTTACGAAGAAAGGGAAATTGATTGCGTCCATTGGTGATGAGGTCGAAAATGCAACCATGGAACCTACAACTGGTCATATTGCTTTTACCAAGGAAAATAATTTATATGTACATTCTGCAGAGGGGTTAAAATTGGTTGTTACTTCGAATGATGATAAAGCAATCGTTTCAGGTCAATCTATTGCGCGTAATGAATTTGGAATTGCAGGTGGCATTTTCTGGTCTCCAAAAGGAAATCATTTGGCTTTTTACCAAAAGGATGAATCTGCAGTTCATGAATACCCATTGTTAGATAATAATCAAACACCTGGTGCGCTGATACCAATTCGTTATCCGATGGCAGGTCAATTGTCAGAAAAACCAAAAGTTGGGATTTTCCATTTATCCACAAAACAAACTATTTACATTCAACCAAGAGGAGCAAAGGATGACTACATCACTAATCTTTCTTGGACGCCAGATGAACTGTATATCATAGTTGCAGAAGTAAATCGCGATCAAAATCACATGTGGTTAAATCTCTATGATGCAAAATCTGGAACTTTTGTTCGTACGTTGTTGGAAGAATCGAGTGACAAATGGGTTGAACCAGAACACGCTGCTTTTTTCCCGAATGCTACTAGTAATAACTTTGTTTGGATTTCCGAAAAAGATGGATTCAATAACCTTTACTATTATGACATTACAGGAAAGTTGATTAAACAATTAACAGCCAATAAATTTGTAGTAAAAGACATTCTTAAAAGTGTGAAAAACGGGCAAGAAATTGTTTTTTCAGCCACTGGAACAAGCCCATTAAACACATTGTACTATGTAGTTGATTTAAACGGAAAGCAACGTTGTCTTACTTTGGAAGAAGGAACACATGCCATTTATTTGAATGATGCAGCGACCCTATTTTTGGATGAATACTCTAGCCATACAGTTGTCTCGAAAAGTACGCTCAAAACGATGGCAGGTAAAACGGTTAAAAACTTATTAACTGCTGAAAATAAATTGGCTCCTTATGCGATTGGCACGGCTGATATTGGACAAATTAAAGATGCTGATGGAACTGTTTTATATACGCGTTTAATTAAGCCAAGTAATTTTGATCCTGAAAAGAAATACCCTGTTTTGGTTTATGTTTATGGTGGTCCGCATGCACAAATGATTACAAATTCATGGCTTGATGGTGCCAATCTTTGGATGTATTGGATGGCAGAGCAAGGATATTTAGTTTTTACATTAGATAATCGTGGCTCTGGAGAACGTGGTTTTGCTTTCGAAAGTCAAATTCACCGTCAACTTGGTGATGTAGAAATGGTAGATCAACTAAAAGGAGTGGAATTTTTGAAAACACTTCCTTATGTTGATGCCAATCGATTAGCTGTTCATGGGTGGAGCTTTGGTGGATTTATGACAACATCTCTGATGCTACGTCATGCTGGAACATTCAATGTGGGAGTTGCGGGTGGTCCTGTTACGGATTGGAAATATTATGAAGTGATGTATGGGGAACGTTACATGGACAGACCAGAGCAGAATCCAAAAGGATATGAGCAAGCTTCATTGATGACACATGCAGGGAACTTAAAAGGTGATTTATTGTTGATTCATGGTACCGTTGACGATGTGGTGGTAATGCAACACAATCTCGTTCTCGTTAAGAAATTTGTTGATTTGGGAATTCAAATGGATTTCTTTCCGTATCCCATGCATAAGCACAATGTGACAGGAAAAGATCGCGTTCACCTCATGGAAAAAGTTCTCCGTTATGTGATTGAAAATAATGAGTAATGAAGAGGAGAGAAAGAAATTTCTCTCTTTTTTTTGGGAGAAAACAAATATATGACTAAATTTGTCATGAATAGTTAAGTCATGATTTTTCAACTCATTAAAACAGCCAGATTAGCCAAAGGATGGAAGATTCGAGAGCTAGCAAGCCATCTTGGTGTAGATCAAGCATTGGTTAGTAAATTCGAAAGCAATGACCGAATTCCTACAGAAGAGCAGTTAAAAAAAATAGCAGAAGTATTAAACATTCCTTATGAACAACTTGCTATTAACTGGCTTCGGCAGAAAATAATGCGTGAAATTGGATCTTCCAATTATGCAATTGAAGCACTAAACATGGTCATGGAAGATGTCCTTGTTTACAACAAAAAGAATGAATTTGTCTATTCTCCTTCATTGGAGTCTTTGTTGGCTGAAATTAATTTATTGAAAGAAAAATTAGATACAATTCGTCACCTTGATAACTTTCGCATAGCACAAGCATTGGAATTAGAGTATACCTTTGAAAGTAATCGGATAGAAGGCAATACCCTAACTTTAAGAGAGACAGATCTTGTTATTAATGAAGGATTAACAGTTTCTGGTAAGAGTTTAAGAGAGCATCTTGAAGCCATTAATCATAAAGATGCAATTGAATATATGAAACAAATGGCATCCTTGAATTCTGAATTAAATGAACGAGAGGTGTTGTCAATCCACAACCTCATTTTGCGTGGGATTTTTCCAGAAGAAGCAGGTCGTTATCGAAATGTGCAAGTAATGATTAAAGGAAGTGAGCATACACCACCTGCTCCTTATTTGGTTGCAGAAAAGATGGTGGATTATTTTGATTGGTACAGAGCACATTCGAATTCACTCCATCCAGTTGTTTTGGCCGCAGAAATGCATGAGCGTTTGGTTACAATACATCCTTTTATAGATGGAAATGGAAGAACTGCTCGGCTAGTAATGAATTTAATTTTATTGCGACATGGATATGTGATCGCCAATTTTAAAGGCGATGCCACCTCTAGGATGTCTTATTATGATGCACTAGAATCTGTTCAGGTTCAGCGATCAAAGGAAGCGTTTTGTATCTATACGGCACAAGTAGAAAAGGAGAGTTTAGAGCGATATTTGTCAATTATAGATGTCCGACAATGATTCTCAAAGCCTTTAATTCGTATAATCCTAGAATAAAATTGTCAATTTTGGATGGCTTGGTTTTTTAATCTGAGTCATCCTTGTATCTTTGTTTACTAAAGAACATCTTAATGGGTGAAACAATTTCAACGGGAAACAAGTTAGCTGTAAAAACAGATAAGGAAACGATCCTGAAGGCATTTCGTTTAATGTCAACTGCAAAAACACTTGCTGAAAAATATGAAGCAAATAAGGAAGTAACAGCTAAGTATGTACACGCTACTTCGCGTGGTCATGAAGCAATTCAATTGGCTGTTGGTTTGCAATTAAAACCCCAAGATTGGGTTGCACCTTATTACCGTGATGACAGTATTCTTCTAGGAATTGGTATTACACCGTATGAATTAATGTTGCAGGTTTTTGCAAAAAAGGATGATCCATTCTCTGGAGGTAGAACCTATTATTGTCACCCCTCTTTGAATCGGGAGGATATGCCAAAAATTCCGCATCAATCTTCAGCAACAGGTATGCAAGCCATTCCAACAACTGGAGTTGCAATGGGGATTCAATACAAAGAAATAACAGGTATTGCTGAAGATTTTGGTGGAGAAAACCCTGTTGTAGTTTGTTCTCTAGGTGATGCTTCTTGTACAGAAGGAGAGGTTTCTGAGGCATTCCAAATGGCTGCTTTAAAACAATTTCCAATCGTGTACTTAGTGCAGGATAATGGTTGGGATATTTCTGCCAATGCTGCTGAAACACGAGCACAAGATATAACACAATACGCCAAAGGATTTAATGGAATCGAAGTGAGAACCATTGATGGCAGTGACTTCGATTTGTCTTTTCAAACTGTAAAAGAGGTTTTTGAAATCGTTCGTAAAGAACGCCGACCGTTTATTATTCATGCTAAAGTTCCGTTATTAGGCCACCATACTTCTGGTGTACGCAAGGAATGGTACCGTGATGATTTGGAGGAAGCTGCAACCCGTGATCCATACCCTAAATTAAAAGAGTTGGTGCGCGAAGTTGCTGATGAAGCAGATATCATTAACGTGGAATCAGATGTTCGTAAATTAGTAGATGCTGATTACGATAGAGCCTTGAATGCGGAGGATCCTACACCAGAAAGTGTCTTGGATTTTATTTTTGCACCTACTCCTATTACTGAAGAAAAGGGAGAACGGGAACCAGCAGGAAAGAAAAAAACGGTCATGGTTGACAGTGCTTTGTTTGCTGTAAGAGAATTGATGCATCAACATCCTGAGGCTTTATTATATGGACAAGATGTTGGAGGTCGATTAGGTGGTGTTTTCCGTGAAGCAGCTACATTAGCGCAAACATTTGGTGACAATCGTGTTTTTAATACACCCATCCAAGAAGCATTTATTATCGGTTCCACGGTAGGAATGTCAGCCGTTGGTCTAAAACCATTTGTAGAAGTTCAATTTGCAGATTATATCTGGCCTGGACTGAATCAATTGTTTACAGAAGTAAGCCGCTCTTATTACCTTTCGAATGGAAAATGGCCTGTAAGTTGTGTGATTCGTGTGCCAATCGGAGCTTACGGTTCGGGAGGACCTTATCATTCATCGAGTGTAGAATCCATTTTAACAAATATTCGTGGGATAAAAGTGGTCTATCCATCCAATGGTGCAGATTTAAAAGGTTTGATGAAAGCTGCTTTTTATGATCCAAATCCAGTTGTCATTTTAGAACATAAAGGATTGTATTGGTCGAAAATACCAGGAACTGAGGGTGCGATGTCAATTGAGCCTGATGAAGAATATATTATTCCAATTGGAAAAGCTCGCATCGTGCAAGAAGCCAGTCAAGGATCTATTGAACAATCAGAATCGTGTGTCGTGATTACCTATGGTCGTGGCGTTTACTGGACATTGGAAGCCTCAAAACAATTTGAGGGACGAGTAGAGATTTTAGATCTTCGTTCGTTGAATCCGTTAGATATGGATGCAATTTATGCAGCTACAAAACGCCATAATCGTGTTTTGTTGGTAACCGAAGAGTCGGAAGAAGCATCATTTACGTTGGGCTTAGCTGGTCGCATTCAACGTGATTGTTTTCAATTCTTAGATGCTCCAGTTGCCATTGTTGGATCAAAAGACACACCTGCGATTCCTTTGAATTCAACACTTGAAGCAGAGTTGTTGCCAAATGCTGCAAAAGTGCAGGCTGGTTTAGAACGACTGTTGGGATTCTAGAATTTAATTTCTGTAATTCACTTAAGATATAAGGGGAATACAAGCTGGTACAGATCACAGTAAAAACCCTTGATGGAAACCTAATTCATCAAGGGTTTTTTATGTTGAAAATTATTGAGCCAAAAGACGAATGACAGCATTCAAATGATCTTCTGGAAGCTTATCTTTAAGTAGTCCATTTATAGTTTCCCTGTACGCTTTTTTAATTGGTTCTTCGGCGATTCTTCTAGATGGTGCAAAATCAAGAGTGCCAATACCTTTAGTATCTAAAGTAATTGTGTTCTTTTTAACATTGGAGTCAATGATTTGACCTTTTTCTGAATAAAACATAATACTTTCAATTAATTTTCCAGCGTAGTTACTCCATTCTAATTCTTTGAATACGTCTTGATCCTTTTCAAGTGTTACGGTTGTGTTGTCGTTCAAATCTAGTTGGAATCCTAATACATTTTTATTAAACGGTAATGTTTTTATTCGTCTTTCGATTAATGCATACTCTTCAAAAGGGTTGTCATAAGTGGTATTGAAGAGGTGAATTGGGTAATTTAATTGCATTCCACCATCAATATACAATCCTTTGTATTGATTGTTATACTCACGGCATGTAATGTTTGGCGCTTTTGACATTCGTACGATGTTGTTAAACCAAATATCATCAGTTACATTACATCTTACAGCAATAGGTGAAAATAATACAGGGATATTCATTGAAATACCGACAGCTTCGATTACTGGAAAAAGGGGAGTGTAATCTCTTGAAAAAATTCTAGGAGCTGATCGAGATACATTACACCCTGTGATTTTTAAATCCACACCAGTTAAATAAAAAAACTCGCTAAATGGAAGGTTCATTAAATAACCAAAAAACATTGTGGGGTCTGTTAATAGTTTTTCCCAATAGGTATTTTGTGTCCCATCTTTTAATTTTTTAAGCATTTCTAAATCGTTGATGTACTGTTTGTTATTGATGAGGTATTGTTTTAAACCAACGTTACCTATAAGTCGATTTAAAATACCATTTTCTTCATTTACTAAAACGGTTTGTACTAATAGTGGGTCGAAACCAAAAAGGTAACGGAGTAAAAGTGATTTAAAAAAGGTTCTTGATCCAAATGCTGGAAAAAGACCACTGCCATATAGTAGTTGTTGAACATGATTTTCAAAAATTAAACCTTGATCGGGATAAATCTCTCCTGTTTGAGATGTTCTTGTGTAGAGTGTTCTCTTTTGTTTATAACAACTGTTAGGGCTCGTGTTCATTGTAATTCGATTGAGGATGCGATTTAGTGCTGATCGCTCATCTCGATTCTTTCTTAAGAAAGATAGAGCTGTTGATGCTCCCCATCCTAAATCTTTAATATTCGTCAATTTTATTCCTCTGCTTCTTTTGTAATTGGAAAGCAGATCATCCTCAACTGATTTTATGCGTTGTTCGCAATTGTTTTTTTCGTTTTTTTGTTTTGGTTGGTCGAAAAAATCGAGGAATTGTTCTTGATTAGCCATTTCAGATGCTAGGTCAGATGATGTCATTCCCATTGAAAGCGCTAAAGCAGTTATTGCTCCTGCAGATGATCCTGCTATTCCGATTAAAGGACCGTCAATTTTTTCAAGATAATACGGTATGTGATTTTTGCTGACTGTTCTTTTCAATGGTCTAATTGGTAGTATTCTCAAATCTTCAAGAGCGACTAATGCTCCTAAATAGACTGATCCTTTACCACCACCACCTTCAAAAACGAGGTACTTAACATCTTCTTTTTTCATTGTAATTAAAGATTATAACCAATCAGGTATATTACTATACCTGATTGGTTGGCGTGGTTTTTTATCCTTCACAGGTTAATTCATAGCATGGCAATCCATCTTCATCTATTCCAGAAGCATTGTTTTGTAGAATAACCAAATCAGTTGGCAAGCGAGTATCCCAGCATGATTCTACAATTGGTTCTTCTTTAACAATATTTGATAATTCTGAATTTATATAGTTGTCTAATTCTGAGTCAATTACTGGTGTTTCAGCGCTCAGCCACAATTTTCCAGTTTGAATAAAATACATCAATTGTTTTTCAAAACCAACATTTACTGGTACAACAACAGATGCGCTCCCAGCACTTAAAAAGTGGTTAAAAAGTGGATCTGAATCAGTTAGGTTGTAAAGTTTTGTCCAACGATTTTTCCTTGCCCAATAAAATGGATGGAATTGATAGGTCATTTGGCTCCATTCGAAGCATTGCTCAACGAAATTGATGTATTTTCCTTCGGGAATTGCGGTAAACGGGTTCGCTAAAACGGATTCTTGCCCCCAATTTCCAAGCATTGATGTATTGGAGCGATCATAGTTGTAAGGGAGTAAATGTTCCCCTATTGGAGTGTTGTAAGCACGCAGATTTTCAATGCACAAACGTTTCAGGTTATTTTCAATAATGACCGCATTTTTCAGTGGGTTATTTCCACTTAATGGAACATCAGCCATTGCCTTTAATTGAGCCAATTTATTTTCAGCTTCGTATTTTTGTGCATCATAGGCCTCCATTATTGCTTGATAAACGCTTGTTTTCCATTCGTTCATTTTATCAAAATTCACCTCGCATTGTAAAACAATGGTAGTTCTGAAATGATCGGTATTGTTTGAAGCATAGTTGATAGGAACTTTATTATCGTTGAAATGTTCGAATAGAAAATTACCATCAATTTGAAGACTAGCCCTGCGTTGCGAAGCCATAATTGTTGGATTGTCTGAAAAGAAAAAACTTGAATTCCCAACATTAACTTGCGCCATTGGCCAGCCTCCTGGTGTTGCTCCTGATGCAAAATCAGCTCTAACGTATACCTTTTTACCGCTATAGCCTGCAGGAATTATAAGGTTTTCGTCTTCTCCAATTGAAATTCGTTCACTTGTTCGTTTTATGTCCTCTGCTTTTTTGTCTTCAATAGAAGTTCCAACAAACACATATTTTTTTGGCGGAACTGGTACTCTTGCATTGTATGCAGCAGCCCAAAAACCGTAGTTATTTTCATCAATGTCTTGATAAGAACTCAATCGTTGGTTTTCTATTTCAACCTCTGAAGGATGAATTGGAATACGAATTGATCCTGTAAGATCATTTGCATGTAAGGTTGCATAAATATGATAAGCAGATGGTTCAAGTAAATCAAATCGAATCATTAAACGTTTACCGTAGTTAATTAAACGTGTTTTGTAGATTTTGTCAACCCATCTATAAATGCCAACGGTATGGTTGTCGATTGCTTTAAGCGTGTGCGTGTTCTTGTCTTCAAATTCTTTTATTGAAGTACTGGAGCGGCTTTCTTTTATACTTTTCGAAACCATGTTCCGAGCACGTTCCGTAACATTTTTCGCATAGTTTGAAGCCGATCTTGTTGCCTCCGATGTGGAAATATTCGAGGAAAAACCCATATTACTGTTCAATCGAACTGAACCATATTTCGCCGAGATATCAACTCCTGCTTCTAATGAACTGTCGGTATTAATGACCCTTTCTGAAGCCTTTTCCATTTCAAAACGATTTGTTGTTTGAACGTCTCTTTCTTCTTCAGAAGTAGAAGATGTTTCATACGAATATCGGTCTTCACTTCGTTCGAATCGTCTTGTTTCATGTACTTTTTCTTCTCCTTTTAGTACATTCTCTATATGTGCAATTTCACCAGGAACGTAGCATTTTAACTCCTGTTCTACCCGCATGAAATCACCAATACTAATGTTCAATCGTTTTTGTTTGTCCTGTTGAAATACGCAATTATAGATAGAAACAAACGGATCATCACTTGCTGGTGAAGTAGCCGATTTATACTTAGGGTTGTTTTTAGCAGCGCTTTTTTGATTGTCACTTGAATATTCAACAATAGAATTGCCAATTACCACTAGCTTTTTATAGATATTTGTCGATGCAATTAAATCCGCATTTAGCCGATTGATCTCTAGGTCAATTAACTCAAATATAATTGAAAATGAATTGGAGTTTGGTTTAATTCCAAGATCTTTAACTAGACCTTTTGAAATATCACTTAATTGTTCAAATACATCCTCATTGAACGAATTAATCTTTGTAATAAATGTACTATAAGATAAAGATTCCTTATCCTCATCCGATTCTTGCTCGAGTTGTTTTGGAATATAGGATTTAAAAATCGAGGTTAATTCGTTTTTCGTGCCTATTAATGTTGACAATTTCTTGGGTATTTCCAGTTGTGAATCAACATCATTGTTTTGTTCAACGATCCTTTCACCCTCAATTTCTTCAAAATTGATCAATAGAATCTCCTTTGGAATTACAACCGGGATTCTTTCTAGGCGCTCCAAATTTAAGGCTGAATCAGAATTTAATTCTTTAGATATTGCATAAACGCGAAGAATTGTTGTAAGATCATCTAGCAAATAGGTATTTGATTGTTCTGAAGCTTGAATAAAATAATTGTCCCATGCAATGCTTTGCTTTTCAATTTCTTTGGTAAGTTCGATTTCATTCTTTTTGGTTGTCTTCAATAACTTCTCTCGAATGATTTTCTTATCCAACGTTTTCGTTTCACTACACCAGTCGTAAAACGCAATATAACCTAGGTAAACTTCATTCAATGCCGCAGTGTCATTGATGAAATTAGAAGTTGATTTGTACTTTTGAATCAAGCTAATTCCTTTTTTAAAGTTATCAGCATCTGCGCCTTTTTTCTTTACTTGGATATACTGGTGGTATAAAGAGTGACTAACTTTTTTGTATACACCAGATTCATAGGCAATACCATTTAGCTGTTTGGTTGATACTTTGTTTTTAGGTGCTCTTACATTGACAAAGCGAAATACTTCTGATTTGATTTCGTTTCTTCCTGTTGGTTTTTCTGGACTCATTTTTAAATAAATAGGGTTAATATTGCTATAGTTGTTTTCTTGAATTCAAACATATTTACTTTGAAGAAATTAAATTTTGTGAAGTCAATGAACTTTAGCTTTGGGTGTTTAAAAGTTCACATCGAGTTAGTGTCTTTGTTCTACAATTGTATTCTTTCACTAAAAAAAAACGATAGCTTGTCTAAATTAGAATAATCGAAAATTTATTCGATAACAAACCAATTAACACTCCCTAGCGGATAACTATCTGCTTTGACACGATTTCTGATGCTCCTTTCCTGTAATTTTAGACGGATATACACTTCTGTCATTCATGAAAATTGGGAATCAACATACCGTTGCAGAAATAGCACTTTTTTTAGGTGCCGAATTCGTTGGTAGCGGAGAACAAATCGTCACAGGGTTAAATGAAATTCATCGGGTAGAGCAGGGTGATTTAGCTTTTGTTGATCATCCAAAATACTATGATAAAGTATTAAAATCAGCAGCAACAGTTATTTTAATTGATAAAGTAGTTGAGTGTCCCCAAGGAAAATCCCTGATTGTCTCCAACGCTCCTTTTGAAGATTACAATAAGTTGACACGTAAATTTGCTCCTTATCGTCCTCAAATGTCCATGACAGGTGAAGATTGTGTAATTGCTGATTCGGCTCATCTTTCCCCCAATTGTTTTATTGGACATGATGTAACAATTGGTGAACGAGTAACCATTCATCCGGGAGCATATATTGGAGATGGAACAATCATTGAAGATGGGGTGATAATTGGTCCAAATACAGTGATTGGTCATTATGCATTTTATTACAAAAAGAAACCTGAAGGATATAGTCGCATGCATTCATGTGGTTATGTTCATATAGAGAAAAATGCAGAAATTGGTGCGCTATGTACCATTGATGCAGGTGTTTCATCAGTTACACGAATTGGTGAAGGAACCAAAATTGACAATCAAGTACATGTTGGTCATGACACCGTAATTGGTAAACATTGTTTGTTTGCCGCAAATGTGGGAATTGCTGGTTGCGTAACCATTGAAGATCACGTGATCATGTGGGGTCAAGTTGGTTGTGCTTCTGATGTTACAATCGGGGAGGGTGCCATAATCTTGGCACAATCTGGAATTGGCAAAAACCTTGAAGGTGGAAAAACCTATTTCGGCAGTCCATGTGGTGAAGTGAGACAAAAATTCAGAGAACTCAATGCAGTTGGGCAATTGCCTGATTTGTTAGCGAAACTACGATCATGAAAGAGCAGGTTATTGCTTCGTTGGAAAATAAATTAGAAGTAGGGGAGTTTCGACTTCACTCGCTTTTGGAAATCACACGTGCGATAACGACCAATCAATCTGTTGAACAATTGACGCGTTTATTCGCCTTTATCATGCAAGAGCAACTTGGTTTTGATCGATTTATTCTCTTTAATAAAGAAGATGAATGGAGTTGTTTATTGAAAGTAGGTTTACGAAGCAAAATCAAAGATATCGATGTCAAACAAGAATTATCCCGCTTTCGAGAAATCACGGTCATCGAATCCAGTTATTCGCAAGTACTCGATGATTTTGACGTGATAGTTCCCGTTTTACATAAAAATGAACCTTTAGCTTATTTGCTAATTGCGGGATTAGAGCATCGAAGAATGAAACTTTCAGAAACCTTGAACCATGTAAGTTTTATTCAAACACTCACCAATATCGTTGTGATGGCCATCGAAAATAAGCGGATGGCGAAAGAACAAGTGAAACAAGCGCGTTTAAAAAAGGAGTTAGAAGTCGCTTCGGAAATGCAGAAATTGCTTTTTCCAGCAGATTTACCGACGAATAAACGGATGGATATTTCTGCTCGTTACATTCCTCGACACGAGGTTGGAGGTGATTATTATGATTTTATTCCTTTAGGTGATGATGAATACATTATCTGTATAGCTGATGTTTCTGGTAAAGGAATCAGTGCAGCGATGTTGATGGCCAATTTTCAAGCAACAATCCGCACCATGTTTACGTATCAACGCTTTGAACTGGAGTTTTTGATTACTGAATTGAATAAAAAAGTAATGACGAGTGCGAAAGGCGAAAAATTCATCACCTTTTTCATTGCTCAATACAATGCTACAACGCGTGAGTTAAGCTATGTCAATGCGGGACACAATCAACCATTTATCACCAATGGAAAGTCGTATAAACTTTTAGATATTGGTTGTGTTGGATTGGGCATGTTTGATGAAATGCCCTTCATTCAAGTAGGGAAAGAAACGCTTGCGCCGAACACGACCTTGGTTTTGTATACCGATGGAGTCGTTGAATTAGAAGATGAACGAAACGAGCATTTTGAATTGGAACGATTGATCAAACTCGTTCATAATTTCTATCGTCTGAGTATGGAAGATATGAATAACCTCGTTTTCTCAAAGTTAGATGAATGGCGAGGAGCTCGCAAATTAGTTGATGATACCGCTGTTTTTTCGTGCCGATTTTTTTAGCATCTAGGTTACTATCGCATCAAATACATTTTCCCAAATTCCTTCTTGAAATGACTATCTGCGCCTGATTCACGGTGTTTAATATCCTCTCCATTGATTTTCGCTTTCACACGGTAGAGATACACCCCATTTGCTAACGGATCACCAAATTCATCTGTTCCATCCCATGCATATTCAGAAATATTGCGACCAATTGAAATCGGTCCAATTTCAGCTTCTGTTATTTCACGAACTACACGTCCTGTAACCGTCATGATTTGGATAATCATATCGTCTGGTGCTTCAGTTCCTGTTAAGGTGAATATAAATCGGGTACTAGTAGAGAACGGATTTGGATAATTCATCATGTAGGTAATCGACGATTCCCGCACGATTTCAAAATTGACACGGTATTCAATGTCTCCGGAAACATTACCACTGCGATCTGTTCCTTGAACAATCAATAAGTATTTACCATCTTGATCAAACATTGTTGGGTAAATAATTTTGAAACGTTTCGTTTGAGGATCAGCAGCAATCCATTGCATCACCGTATTTCCACTTCCATCCATAAATGGAATGCGTTTTTGATTTCCACTTGGATCAGTCACATAAATTCCAAACAAGGTGGTATCGCTGATGATATCCATAACCAAATAAGGATTGTCATCTTTTAGTGTGATGAGAATTTCACTTTCTGGATCAATGATATCGCCATTCAGAATGTGTTGACCATTAAATGTTACATCCAAAATAGGATGCACATCATCACCAGCAACCCAGAATGGTATTTGCAATAAGTTGTTGAAATGGTATTGTTCTAGTTGATCAGTCAATACAGCAGATCCATTCACATACGGATTGACTTCCATCCACAAAGAATTCTGGCCCGCTAAGTTTACGGTAGAAAACTGAATCGTATCGCGCAATAAATCACTCACCAATAACGGATTTTGGCGCGGATAATCAATTGGATGTTTTACCCGATCTGCATCTTCTACCCAATAGTTCACCAACAAGGAATCCATATCATAATCGCTGATATTAAGCACATCTACAGCGAAGGAAACCAATTGTCCTTCTTGAAGCGTATCTGACAATGGATTGATATAATGAGCAGTTGTTCCATCAATAGCAGCTTCAGGAACAGGTTGATACAAAATGTGTAATCGATCAACTTGAGCTGGAGTTTGAAACAAACCATCCTGATAATATACTGCTAATCGGAGATAAGGATAAGTATTCGCATCCACCAAATTGTTTAGTTGAATAATGGAATCATTAGGAGTAAATAAAGTGTCAATAGTCAATTGTAACGTTCCAGACAAATCATGTGCTTCAATGTATAAACGAACACTATCCGTTGAAGAAAGTTCCAATGAATCGCGTTTCCAATACATGGTTCCCCAGTCTAGTGCAGGACCAATCAAAGGCGTTCGTTCTAAACCAATGTACTCAGTAGATAAGATGGTTGCATCAAGGCTAACTTTTATTCCTCCAATATCGCTTGTAGTATCTGGGTAGTGTTTTTCTTGATAACTCGTTGGATCTCCTTGTTTGTAGAAAACGGCAAACGGCATTTCTGGTTGTGTATTGTTGATCAAGGTTGAACCAAGATTTTGAAACAATGTATATAAACTCGGTTGGTACAAATCCCAATTTGAGTACAAAGTGTTGGCATTCGTATAAATAGCAACGTAGTAACCATCAGGTATTTCATTTGTAATCATGTTTTCAAACGCACTCAATTGAGCAGGGTCACTTTGGTCAAATGCAAAGTATCTATCAGGTCGCCCTAGATGACAGCTTGGGCAAATGGTAGGGTCATCGCCATCTGGATTGTCATTTCCGTTACCAAAGTTATGAGTTGGGTTTTCTGTTAAAAACCTAGTTTCCCATGCTTCCAAGGTTATTGGATCTAATACACCTACATATAATGCGGGAGCCCCTGAGAATAAACAAGAATATTCTAAAATACCTCCATCTAAATACCAACCGTTATAATTATAACTTTGTGGATAATCAGTAGTATAAGCGTTAATTGTCACTATGTGCGTATCAGGAGGGCTAAATTCCCTTAATCGATTGGTGCGATTATAAACAATGTTATAAAAGTCATTTTTCTTAAACTGAAAGAAATGATCTTGTCCCCAACCTTCTTTTCCTTCGATGTATTGGAATGAATATTCTGTCCAATTCAAAACACTACTATCAACAGCAACTCTCCAGAAATAGACAACACTATCTTCACATACCAATGGGAAGCCCACGCCATTTACATCATTCCACTGATTAGGTAAAACTTGTTTCACTCCACCTAATTCTGTCATGGAGAATTTTCGGTATTGAGGACTATCATACGTATCAACAGTATCTAATTCAAATAAGTAAGTATTTAAAGCAGCAATTGGGTTAATGGTAGACGCTTTTACAACAACACTATCTCTAGGAACGACGGCAAAATCATAGGGGTAAACGGGAAGGATTCCATCAATATTGATAAAGTAATCGTACTTAATTTGGTTATTCGTAAATTCTTCGGCTTGTTCGATAACAACAGAAGGAAGATCGACAGAGATATTGAATTTATTGATACCGACACTAATATTTGGTTGCATCGGCATTTTGAATTGTACGGTATCTTTATAATACAAATACGGTAAGGTCAACGTGTAAACGGAATCAATGTTCGTTGCAGGGAAATCTCGACGTATTTCAACTTCAAATGGTTGTAAAACTCCTTGACCAAGATTGGTAATGATAAGGTTCAACTCAATACTATCAACCGTTAGGTTTAATACACTGGGATTAAAATAAACACTTTGGGTAGAGATTTCTATTTCAGGTTCTTCATGCCAATTCAATCGCAACATAGGATCACCATTCAATGCCATTTGCATGCAGGTAGATTCAGAAAATAAGTTTTGTCCAATAACCGTTTGCGCATATTGAATTGTTCTTCTCATTTGCTCACCCAGTGTGGCTCCATACGACAAATAACTAAACTGCTTGTAAAGTTGATTGGAATAGGTATTCAGATAGGAATCATAACCTACAGATACACTTGACACAAATGCAATGGCTCCTAAGTCTGGAATATTTACAAATCGTTCTGAAGTGGATGAATTTCCAGCAGAAAATATATTACCATTGTAACAAGAGTTTCCAATAACGACAGGATATTTCCCGTAATTGTTCCAGTTAGCTGGTTCGTCAATATTGATCTCAAATCCATTGTTTGATGCAGCTGCATGACCAAAAAAGTTCATTAACGAAATTCCATTCGAAATACGATCTGTTACGCCAGCAACAACAGTTGGATCAAGTGGATCGCTACTTGTTTTATAATAAGAGGTAACATTCCCTGCATAAACAGAATCTTCGATGATATGCTTCATTTGATCCATGTGACTTTTGAAAAGTATTTGCTGATTGAAGTCCGCACCACCAACAAAATGAAGGATTTGTTTTTGCCAATCTTTAGTTGCTGTACTATAATTGCTTGGATCATTTTGCACCTGCACACTTTCGTAAAGCACTACTTTATCCAAATAATCTTGAAGTTCAGTATTATCCCTCGCGGAAATGCGACCAGTTGCAATCAATGGGTCATATTGAGTGCCATGTAATCCTGCTGTAATTGCAATATCACTCGACGGATAGCCAAAACTTGGAATCAAGGACTCAGCAAAAACAGTTGGACTCTCTCGGGTTCCTTCGTATTCAGAAATTCCTTTACCTACTAAAAAGAGACCTACAGGTTTCGCTGTTGCAAGATCGTATGCATGTAAAGCAAAACGTCGAAGGGCTAATACATGTTTTTCAATTCCTCCACCATATTGTTGATACAACTCATTTACGTTGCCCAAAATAACATTGTATCCACCTCCAGCAATTAATGAGCGATAGTTGGCGTAATTGGCAGTTGCCCCTTGGAGTTTTGGATGATAGACCATAATCAACCCTTCCTCAAATGAAAGTACACTAAAATCCGTAAATTCTCCTGACCCATTCACTGCTTCAAATTGGGTTGCATTAGTAGCACTAGCTAAATCAGCAATGTAGACTTTCGTTAGTTGTCCGGGAGTGTTGTTTGGTATGAGTAATTGCCACGTTGTCACATTTTGAAAAGGAGTGATTGCAATTGGGCTTGCTCCGAAACAAAATGCAATTGGTGTTGAGCCAGCAAGATTTTGAAGATTGACTTGTGTTTTAGAAAATGCTGGATTGTATTCAACGAGAAAATCATCAAAATTTACTCCAGAAGCAATGGTCGATCGCGGATAACGTAAACTCCAATAATCAATATTCAATCGATCTGCAGCAGCACCTAGATCATTAATACTCTCCAATCGCAAATTGGTAGATAGATTAGATAGAATTCCGCTTGGTATCGTACGATTTAATTTAATAAATCCATAGGCTTCAAAAATCGTATCGATTAATTGGTAATCTGAAGAACCCATTTCAAGGCGCAAATGATGATCTGGATCTTGAAATATAGCATTGGAATTGGAGGTTATTCTAGCATGAAAAGTTGGTAATGGTGCATCTAATCCGGTGTAGGGATCATAAGTCCCCATACTAATATTGAATTGCTCACCAAAGTTAACGCCACCACATCCCCATCCTTCTCCCGGAGCATAAATTGAACCAGACGCTTTGTCTAATCTTGAGCCTTCACTGTAAACGCCTGTTGAATTGCAATTTGAAATTAAATCCTTTAATACATAATTTGCTGGTGAGCCATAATTCCCAAAACCATTATCTGTGTCAATCGTAAATCGTGCATTGTTGGATTGATTGTTCCAAGTAAAGAAATACTGAATGGTATCATTGTAAAGACTGTAACCAGGATTTGCAATGTCATCAGGTGTTTGATAAATCAATGAATCCAACCAGCCATCGTTTTTTTCTGCATAGAAAAGAATGTAGTCGCCTGGATCAAATGAATTGTCGTTTCCGTCAACAATTAATAAAGGAATTTCTTTTTCCCGACCAAAAACTTGGATATTGTCACTCGAAAAAGTGGTTACAGGAACATTGCTTGAAACCAAAGATGATTGATCAATGCGTTGTAGCCCTGTTTTATAAATGTTAAATGCAAAATACTTTTGAGTAAAATCGATCCATTCGTTTCCATAGTTCTGAGCAAAAGCAACAGAAGATGTCAATGTAATCAGTAGTAGTTGCAAGTAACGTTTCATCATTCTTTCGGTAAAGCATTGGAGGGTTTGTTCAACAACAAGCGCAATGAAATGACATGCGAATACAATGCAGTTGATTGATCCCCTATATCAGTAAACGCATAATCCAAGTATACGTTGCGTATGTGTAAGCCAATTCCAATATTGGGTTGAATAGTCAATTTTTTAGAATCATCGAAATTTTTAATGTATTGCATATTGGATATCCCACCGCGCAAAGCAACAAAATCTTTGAATCCGAAGCAAAGACCAACATGTGGATCACCACTAATAACGCCTGTTCTCAAAAGTGTATTTCGTCGGCCATCTGTTGTTAAATCTAAATCAACCTCACCCGAAAAATAAATTCCTTTTTTACCTAAATCGGCTTTATAATTGGTTGCTAAAATCATTCTTGGAAGCGTTAGTTCCAATCCGTTTTGTGGGATTTCATTACCAGTTAAAGAAAAAACTTCCTTGGTTGTTTCATCAAGTGTAAAGACCCAAGCATTAAAAGTAGAGGTAAGATCACGCACCACAACTCCAAATTTCCAGTGATCTCCGCGTTTGTAAGTCGCACCAGCATCGATTCCAAATCCCCAGGATTTAGCAAAGTCACCCACTTTTCGGTGAATGATTTTGAAGTTACCTCCAACACTTAATCCTTCAACTTTTAATTTACGAGCATACGAAAACAAAAAGGCATAATCAGCAGCGGTGAAAGTTGTAATGCGATCATAATCAACGCGACCTTCATTGTCAATTAATTGTGTTGTATTTGGAATATCATCAACGGCAAACCGAATAATTGAAAATCCAGCGGCACTTTTATCATCAATTGTATGAGCTAAACCGAGGTAATCGTATTTAGCAATTCCAGCAAAGTATTCGGAATGCATTAAACCAACATCTAACCATTTATTCGTTCCAGTTAATCCTGCTGGGTTCCAATAGCCACTATTAACACCGCTTGTTTGGGCAACAACAGCATTTGAAAGTCCTAAAGCGTCAGCTCCAACACCAATAGCAAGAAATTCATTGGAATATTTAGGGGCAACAGTACTTTCTGTTTGTGAAAACACGATCGAGGTTGTAAAAGGAATAACAAGTACCAAAAGGCTAATTCTCATGAAAATAAATTTAACTACGCTTATCGATAACTGCATCTTTTATGAAAAATTGTGTTTGAAACGATTTAAACCCAAATTACAAACGTAAATTTACACCATTCAGTTAGATTGATGAACTAAAAATATTTATTTCGCACGTGAGAATGTTTAATATACCCAATTTGTTTACCGCAGGTAATATGCTCTGCGGAATAATGGCCATCTTTTTTGCTTTTTCTGGAAGAATAGACATCGCTCCATTTTTCATTTTTGGCGGAGCAATTTTTGATTATTTAGATGGTTTTCTTGCTCGAATTCTCAAAAAACAGGGTGAAATGGGAAAACAATTGGATTCTCTCGCCGACATGATCACCTTTGGTCTCGCACCAGGAATCATTATGATGGCTGTATTGGCTTATGCGACCACATCGACCAATCTTTTTGAAGGTGTGTCAGTACCAACTGGATCAATGATGGTAATGCAAGATGTGAGTGTTCATCCAATTCATGAAAATTTCACTATTGCGTTTCATCAATGGTACAGAACGGTTATTGATTTTGAAAAAGTGAATTGGATTCCATTTATTGGATTGATTATTCCATTTTTCTCCATGTTTCGCCTTGCTAAATTTAATATTGATACCCGTCAATCAGAATCATTCATAGGCCTACCAACACCTGCAAACACCATTTTTTTTACAGCATTTCCGCTCTTATTAACTCAATTTGGTCTAGAAACAGGTTGGGAACATGATTTGATCATGCAAAGTATTCAGCCAATGGTGCTCATTCCAATTATTGTCATTATGTCTTTGTTATTAGTGTCTGAATTGCCACTTTTCGCATTGAAATTCAAGACATTCGGGTGGAAAGGGAATGAAATTCGATATACTTTCTTAATAAGTTGTGCAATACTTATTGCTACGATGTTGATTTGGTCCATTCCAATTATTGTACTTTTGTACCTGTTATTTTCATTCATCAACAACATCATTCGCAAAAAAACGAACGCATGAAATTCAAAGCTGAAATCGATGTAATGCCATTAGAAGCATTATTGGATCCACAAGGTAAAGCCGTAACAAATAGTATGTCAACGATTGGATTACCGGAAATTTCTGGTGTTCGTATTGGTCGCCATGTTCGTTTATACATTGATGCGGTTTCTGCAGCAGAAGCAACAGAAAAAGTTGAATTGGCGTGCAAAAAATTGTTGTCCAATCAGATCATGGAAAGTTATACGTACCAAATAGAGCAAGCTTAAGCTCTTTTGCCCATTTTGCCCCAGATTCTCGGTAAAAATTGCATTGGTTATTCTGATAGCGCTGATGGTGACCACATTTTTTATGCAGTAGACCCTGTAACGAACAATCAGTTACCATTGCCTTTTCATCAAGCAACGTTGAATGAAGTTGAGCAGACAGTAACGTTAGCACATCAGGGTTTTTTAGCTTATTCTAGATTGCAAATTGTTAAACGTATTGAATTTTTAAATGCAATTCCAACAGCAATTCGCGCACATTCCTCTGAACTGATTCATTGGTTTTGTTTAGAAAGCGGTTTGTCTGAAGCCCGTGGCAAAAAGGAATTAGAACGAGCCTGTTTTCAATTTGAAGCTTATGCAAAAGCACTCGAAATGGGTTATCCATTCGAAGCGAAAATTGATCCTCCTACTGATTCAAAAGTAGATTTAAGGAAACTCAACATTCCACTCGGACCAGTCGTTGTTTTCGGAGCAAGCAATTTCCCTTTCGCTTATTCTACAATTGGTGGTGATGTCGCATCTGCATTAACTGCTGGATGTTCAGTGATTGTAAAAGCGCATCCAATGCATCCGCATACAAGTGAATTAGCGGCTAGAATCATCCTTGAGGTTGCTCAATCGCTAGAAATGCCTGATGGTGTGTTTTCTCATCTGCTTGCCGCTGACCATTCTGTTGGAAAGGCGTTGACGCTTCATTCAGGTATAAAAGCAATTGGCTTTACTGGAAGCATTCAAGGAGGAATGGCACTTCATCAGTTAGCCCAAACTAGAACAGAACCCATTCCCGTTTTTGCAGAAATGGGTAGTTCTAATCCAATTGTGATAACGGAAGATGCTGTAAACGCCCGAGGAGCGAATATTGCTCAAGAAATAGCACAATCTGTTAGTTTAGATGCAGGCCAATTTTGTACTTCTCCAGGGATTGTTTTTCTAATCCAACGAAAGAAAACGCCTGACTTTATCGAGCAGTTAAAAGGTGAATTTTTAACAAAAGAATCCCAAGTAATGCTTCATCAACAGATTTTTGATCGTTATCAGGAACGTTCGATAGAGCAAAGTCAAGGTGCTGAAATAATAGTTGAAGGAAAACGATCAGTAAATTGGATTCAGCCAACATTGATTCAAATCAGTGCTCGGAAATTTATTACTGAACCAAAACTGCAAGAAGAAGTGTTTGGATCATTTTTAACGCTAGTGGTATGTCAAGATGAACAAGAATTGATTGAATCTTTAAAAACACTAAAAGGACAGTTAACTGCAAGTCTTTATTGTGAATCCAAAGAAAATGTAGCAGATCTATTGCACGAATTCCAGCGTTTTGCAGGTCGAATAATTTTAAATGGAGTTCCAACTGGAGTTGCTGTTTCTGTCGCTATGCAGCATGGAGGACCTTTTCCAAGTTCAAACAATCCTTCCGCCAGCGCAATTGGGGCAGATGCTATAAAACGGTTTATGCGACCAGTTACTTTTCAAAATTGTCAAGATGAATTGCTCCCAGAAGCGTTAAAAAGAGCCAATCCGTTGAAAATTTTACGTTTTGTTAACGATAAGTGGACAAATAGTGCTTGCTGAAACAGTATTATTGTTCTTTATTTGTCCAAATTCACAGATCGAATCCTGCAATTAAAACGATTAGTATATTTGCAAACTTAAAATTGAAAAGTTATGTCAGAAGTAGAAGATGCTCCAAAGAAAAAAATGAATGGCGGAATGATCGCGATTCTATTATTACTTGTTGTAGGTTTGGGTACCTTTATTTATTTATGGTCATCTAAGAACTCCGCATTGAACAAATGTATTGCTCATGTTGAGGAACTTCAAAAGGATAGTATTGCCATGAATGAAATGATGATGCCATTTCTCGGTGATGATGTATCGAATGATTTAATGAAGGATTTCGAAAACATGATGGAAACCTACGATGCATTGATCAAAAAAGATGCTAGCCAATCTGATAGCTTGAATATTCAAAAAGAGAAAATTCAGACGTTGATTAGCGAATTGGAATCTGCGAAGAAAAGTGGAAAAGTGAATGCTTCGTTGATCAATAAATTGAAGCGTGAAAACGAAACATTACGTAATATCATGATTGGTTACGTGAAACAAATTGATGAGTTGAATACATTGAACTTGCAATTGGAATCAGAATTAGATGAAACATCCAATAAACTTACGACTACGACTTCAGAGCGTGATACGTATAAAGCGCAATCAGAAGAAAGTTCAGCGAAAGTAAAAGCAGGTTCGAAATTGAAAGCATACGGTTTCACATCGGAAGGTTTACGAATGAAAATCAACAATACACCTGAGGCTACAACGAAAGCACGCAATTGTGTTCAAGCTCGTTCAACATTCACAATCGGTGAAAATGAAATTGCTGAGGCTGGACCTAAATCTGTGTATATGCAAATCACTGATCCAGACGGTAAAGTATTGCAAGGACGTTCAGGTAATACAGTTCAAACCGAAAGTGGTAACATTGCTTATTCAGATAAAAAAGAGATTACGTATAACAATAAAAGTGTAGATCTTGCTATCTACTATGATTTCAATGGTGCAGAGCCAGTGAAAGGAACATATAAAGTAAAAATCTACTGTGATGGTCAATTGATTGGAACAGATAGTTTTACATTAAAATAAATTGTAAATTAGTTTTTAGGAAAACGCGATCGTCGGGTTTTAGATAGTTAACAGGACACTTAAGTCCATATTTTTTAGGTAAATGACAAATATTTTTATTGCGAATCTCGATTGGGAAGTTAGCTCCGAGGATTTGCAAGCGACGTTCTCTGCGTTTGGTGAGGTGCATCTTGCTCATGTTGTGTTTGATGCAAAAACAAAACAATCCAAAGGTTTTGGATATGTTGAAATGGTTAGTGCGGAAGAAGCAATCAATGCAATTCAGGCATTACATGGTATTGAAGTGAATGGACGGAAATTAGACGTGAAGATTGCTTCACCGAAAGCCAATCGTCCAAAAAGAGACCCGAATGAACAACCAAAGAAACCAGTTGGTAAACCTGGAGGTTTCGGAGGTCAAAAACGATTTACAAACAACAACGCTCCCCGACCAGGTGGAGGTAGTGGTGGTGGTGGTTTCCGATCTGATAATCGCTCAAGTGGTTCAACGGAAAAACGTCCATATACTCCTCGTCCAGCTGGAACGACAGAAAATCGCCCTTATACTCCGCGTCCAACTGGAACAAATGAAGGTAGTCAGAATTCTGGAGGTGCTGGAAATAGCGATCGTACACCGCGCCCACGTAAGCGTTTAGATGATTAATTGATAAGAAAAGAAACGATGTCGGAAGCCATTGATCAAGGACATGTAACAGTTGTTGTAGACGCCAAAGGTGTTGCAACGATTGAATTCGGTCACCCTTTAAGTAATTCCTTGCCTGGTAAAATTTTGAGAAAACTGGCTGAAACAATTTCTGAAGTTGGAAATCGATCAGATGTAGTGCTAATAATTTTGCGGTCTGCTGGTAACAAAGCATTTTGTGCTGGAGCAAGTTTTGATGAATTGATTTCAATCAAGGATCTCGATACTGGAAAAGTCTTTTTCTCTGGTTTTGCAATGGTGATTAATGCCTGTCGCAAATGCCCGAAATTGATCATCGGTCGTGTACAAGGAAAAGCTGTTGGTGGAGGTGTTGGTATCGCTTCTGCTGTTGATTATTGTTTCGCAACGCAAAAAGCGGATGTGAAATTATCAGAATTAGCTGTTGGAATTGGTCCATTTGTGGTAGGTCCAGCTGTAGAACGAAAAATTGGTTTGTCTGCGATGAGTCAATTAGCAATTAACGCTACAGAATGGCAGACAGCAAAATGGGCATATAGCAATGGATTGTATGCTAGCCTTTCAGATTCAGAAGAAATGATGGATGAAGAGATTGAACGATTGGTAAATCAATTGGCTAAATCAAGTCCAGAGGCAATGGCGCAATTGAAAAAAATCTTTTGGCAAGGAACCGATAATTGGGATACTTTGTTAGCAGATCGTGCAGGAATCAGTGGCACATTGGTGTTGTCCGATTTTACTGTGAATGCGATCAATGCTTTTAAAAAGAATTAAGATTTAATTAAATAAATGATCTAAAAATTGTGGGGTCGCGATTAATCGTGACCCCATTTTTTTATATCAATTATTTTTTTCCTTTTCCAGCAATGCCAACACAGCGAATGTTGCTAACCAGTGTTCGCCCATATAATCACCATCAACAATCGAAGGCAATGAATAAGCGATGTGCTGATCAGCAATTGCGCGTAAGTGAGCAAACTGCTTATCTGATAGTGAAAGTGCATATAAGCACCATGCGCGGCTAAAATTCAACCCATCTAAGTGAACCAACTTGCCGTCCGATCGATCACCAACCTTTCCAACGGCTAGTGAGAAGTTCTTTTTGAATAATTGAGGTAAATACAGTTTTAACCAACGCTCAAATTCAGGTTTCGGCAAAATTCGACGCATTAAATCAACTTCTTCCAATCCTCCAGACAAAAAATCATAGCCACTCGGTTCATAATTCAAAGGATAGTTTTTATCACTTAAGTAAAATTGTTTTGCCTTTGTAGCAATGACCGATTTTAAACTGTCGTTATGTGTGAGCAGTGCATAATCATAAGCGAATGTCAATCCAAAAGCAGTGTTAATGTGTTCACCAGATCGAATTGGGTATACCAATTTTGGAAGAAAAACCACATATTTACCTACAATGAGGTCGCTTAAAGGTTGCAAATTTTTTGACCATTCTTTACCGTCAGAATCATCCCATGTCATCAATTCTTCCTGTAATTTCAAGATCCAAGCCCAACCATACGTTCTTTCAAATGATTCATTGTGTTTGGTTTTAAAAAAGGCAATTTCGAGTTCAATGTTAGTAGCCGTCAATTGCTGTTTTAAGGCTGAACGAATAGCTGACGAAGATGCCATTTCAGGAAATTGTTTGAGCAAACGTACCAAAAGCCAATGTCCATGAACAGCAGAATGCCAATCAAAACAACCGTAAAAAGCAGGGTGTAATTCGATTGGAGATTGTAAGGCAGAACTATCGTTTAAAACCTGTCCTAACTTATTTGGATATTCTTGGTGTAGACATTTTAAAGGTAACTGAGCAAGCGCATTTGCCTTTTCAACCGTCAAAGAAGTTGTTTCAGTTTGAGCATTGACGGAAGTAGAGACGGTTAGAAATAGTGTGAAAACAAAGCAAATAATTGTCAGTGTATTCTTGATTGAAAGGATTAACTGTATGCCCATATTTAGTTATTGATTACATGCATTTCTAAAGAAGAAACAACATGTAAAATTGCGAATTTACGCGTGTTATTCCAAGACCTTATCCGTAACTTAGCACTTCTGTAATGCGTTCATGATTGAAAAACTTCCCATTCGTAAAATAATTCATGTGGATATGGACGCATTTTATGCTTCTGTTGAGCAAATGGATTTTCCTGAATTACAAGGGAAACCGATTGCTGTTGGAGGAAGTAAGGAGCGTGGAGTTGTTGCTGCAGCAAGTTATGAAGCACGAAAATTTGGCGTCTATTCTGCCATGTCAAGTATTGTTGCTGCTAGAAAATGCCCGCAGTTGATTTTTGTAAATCCACGTTTTGAACGTTACCAAGAGATTTCCCATCAGATTCGCGAAATATTTTACGAATACACCGATTTGGTTGAACCGCTTTCGTTGGATGAGGCCTATTTAGATGTAACTGAAAACAAAATGAATCATCCATCTGCTACGCTTTTAGCTCAAGAGATCAGGATTAAGATAAAAGAACGAGTTGGTTTGAATGCTTCAGCGGGCATTTCGATTAATAAATTCATGGCAAAAGTTGCTTCCGATATCAACAAACCGAATGGACAAAAGACAATTCCGCCAGAAGAAGTTGTCGCTTTTTTAGAAACCTTGCCGATACAGAAGTTTTTCGGAGTTGGTCAAGTCACAGCCGAACGCATGAATAAACACGGTATTTTCACAGGTAAACACCTAAAAGCGCATACCTTGGAATACTTAACAACCTATTTTGGTAAATCCGGTAATCATTTTTACGATATCGTTCGAGGAATTCAACGAAGCGAAGTAAAGCCAGATCGCATTCGAAAATCGATTGCCGCCGAACGGACGTTTGAGCAGGATTTGGGTTCAGAACAATTCATGTTGGATCAATTAGATCGCATTGCTGATGAGTTGGAAAAACGATTAGTGCGGAACAATGTTAAGGGAAAGACCATTACATTAAAGCTGAAATACAGCGATTTCACACAACAAACTCGGAGTAAAACAATTTCGAATTTTGTGAACCGAAAGGAGGATTTTTATCCCGTTGTCAAAGAATTGATCTTTCAAGAGACTCCCAAGCATAGTGTTCGACTCTTAGGTATTTCGATTTCTAAATTGGATTCAGAAGAAGTAACGAAGAGTGTGACAGTGCAATTAACCTTGGATTTTTAAATGGAATGATGAATTATAATTGGTTTAATTAGGAAGGTGGATTGAGGTCATAAACGAAATCTGCATTCATAATTCATAATTCATAATTCATAATTCATAATTCATAATTGTTTCAATCATAATTCATAATTTCACCAGCAGAATTGGCGTTTATGACAGCCATTATTCATTAACCGATGCCTATTCCAGACTTTATTTAAAAATACCTTGTTAATAAAAAATAGAGTTTCTATCTTTGCACCCCCAATTTGGGGTTATTGTCTTATTTAATAAATCGAAAGTAGTGGATACTTTAAGTTACAGAACTGTGTCCGGCAACAAGGAAACCGCGAATAAAAAGTGGTTGTTGGTGGACGCTGAGGGCCAAACAGTTGGTCGCTTGGCAAGCAAGGTAGCGAAATTAGTACGTGGTAAACACAAGACTAATTTTACGCCCCATGCTGACTGCGGAGATAACGTGATCGTTATCAATGCAGCAAAAATATCGTTCTCCGGAACCAAATTGGTGAACAAGGAGTACGTTCGTTACACTGGTTATCCAGGTGGACAGCGCTCTTTAACAGCTCAAGAGTTGTTAGCGCGTAATCCTCAACGTGTTGTTGAGAAAGCAATCAAAGGGATGTTGCCGAAAAATACATTGGGACGCAATTTGTTTACCAACGTAAAAGTGTATGCAGGTGCAGAACACAAACAAGAGGCTCAAAACCCGGAGGTAATTAATCTTGACACATTCAAATAATGGATATGGAAGTAATAAACACATTAGGAAGAAGAAAAACATCCGTTGCACGTGTTTACCTTATGAAAGGTACGGGCAAGGTGACAGTCAACAAGCGTGACTATAAAGATTTCTTCACTGTTGCAGTTTTACAAGGGAAAATTGAACAACCGTTCAACTTGACTGACACATTGGGTCAGTACGACGTAAAAGTAAATGTAGCTGGTGGAGGAGTAAATGGCCAAGCAGAAGCGATCCGTTTAGGGATTTCTCGTGCTTTGGTTAAAGTTTCAGAGGAGTTGAAACCGTTGTTGAAAGCTGAGGGTTTAATGACACGTGATCCACGTATGGTTGAACGTAAAAAACCAGGTCAGCCGAAAGCACGTAAGAAATTCCAGTTCTCCAAACGTTAATTTGGAATTTGCATCCCGATTGCGATTGGGAAGCAGTTGTTTAGTATCCAAGCTGCAGAGTATCTATCGATTCACTTGTGTGAAAGATCCCTCCGTAAGCTGATTACTAAAGGAATGTAAACAATTTTAAAGAAAAAGTTATGTCAAAAGTTAGTTTTGAAAATTTATTAGATGCAGGTGTTCACTTTGGACACTTAAAAAGAAAATGGAACCCGGCAATGGCGCCGTATATCTTTGACGAGAAAAAAGGTATCCACATTATTGACCTTAATAAGACAATTGCACATCTTGATCAAGCTTGTGCGGCAATGAAGCAAATTGCTAAGTCGGGTAAAAAGATTCTTTTCGTAGCAACTAAGAAACAAGCAAAAGAAATCGTTGCTGAGCGCGTTATCGCTATCAACATGCCATACGTTACTGAACGTTGGTCTGGTGGTATGTTAACCAACTTCCAAACGACTCGTAAATCGATTCGTAAAATGGCAGCGATTGATAAAATGAAAACAGACGGTACATGGGAGACATTGAATAAGCGTGAGCGTTTGTTCAAAACTCGTCAGCGTGAGAAATTAGAGAAAAACTTTGGTTCTATCGCTGAAATGACTCGTCAACCAGCTGCTATCTTCTTGGTAGATATCTTGAAAGAGCATATCGCTTTGTGTGAAGCAAAACGTTTAAATGTACCAACATTTGCAATGGTAGATACGAATTCTGACCCACGTTTGGTTGATTTCCCTATCCCATCAAATGATGATGCTACTAAATCAATCACGATTATCCTAGATGCAATCTGTGGAGCAATCAAAGAAGGTTTAGAAGAGCGTAAAAACAGCGGAGCTGGAAAAGACAAAGAAGAGGGTGCTGAAAAAGCTGCTGCTCCTAAAGCGGTTGCAGTTGAAGCTCCTGTAGCTGTCGAAACTCCTGCTGAAGCGCCTGCAACAGAAGTTGTAGCTGAAGAAAAAACAGAAGAAACAAACGATTAATTTAAACTGTTAAAGTCATGGCAATTACTGCTGCAGATGTAAATAAATTACGCCAACAAACGGGTGCAGGAATGATGGACTGCAAAAACGCACTTGTTGAATCAGATGGCGATTTCGAAGCTGCTGTTGATCTCCTTCGTAAAAAAGGACAAAAGATCGCTGCAAAACGTGGAGATAATGATGCTAGTGAAGGTTTGATCTTCGCTCAAACAACTCCAGACAATAAAGTTGGTGTTGTATTGGCATTGAACTGTGAAACAGATTTCGTTGCAAAAAATGATTCATACCGCAACTTTGTACAAAGTTTGATGGATATCGCAATCTCAAACTTACCTGCTTCGGTAGATGAGTTAAAAGGATTGAGATTTGATGATCGTTTGACTGTTGATGAGAAAATCATTGAGCAAGTTGGTGTAGTTGGAGAGAAATTAGATCTTTCTGGATATGCTGTATTGAAAGGTGAAACGGTTGTGGCTTACAACCACCCAGGAAATCAATTAGCAACATTGGTTGCGTTGAATGCTGGTTCTGGTTCTAATGATGCTGTTGAGGCTGGTCGTCAAGTTGCAATGCAAGTTGCAGCAATGAATCCAATCGCTTTAAACAAAGAAGGTGTCGATGCACGTACAATCGAACGTGAAATCGAAGTTGGTAAAGATTTGGCTATCCAAGAAGGTAAACCAGCTGAAATGGCTGAGAAAATCGCTCAAGGACGTTTGGCTAAATTCTTCAAAGAAAACACTTTGTTGAGCCAAGAATTCATCCGCGATAACAAACTTACCGTAGAAGAATTCCTTAATTCAACTGAAAAAGGATTAACTGTTACTGAATTCAAACGTTTGGCATTGAGCTAATCGAATTTAGTTTCAAACTATATTATCCCGTTATTCGAAAGAGTAGCGGGATTTTTTCGTCTATAACCACGGCGAGTTTCTTTGATTCTGTAATACAACTATTTTCTATTAAATCAAGACAGAACATTGAGAGAAGGAAAAAGTGATTGTTTTTGAATATCGAGTATTAGGGCTTGAAATTGCTGAACAAGTAGTAATCCTTTGGTTTTGAGAATCAAGAATGAAGGGTATGAAATAATGTCTATACAGGCTGGTCAACATTTTTCGACCCAAAAGTTAGCACATGTAACCAACGCGTTATCATTTTTAGTTAAACTATAATCCCTTCCGTAATCCCGCAATATTACGGAATGTATAACATTTAAAAACAGAAAGTTAAATGTTTTTCAGCCGCTGTTTTCATGTCAATCACTCTTGCTCCCATAGTCATTCAAAAAATCAAACTATCGAAGAAATTCCCCCAACTTTGATCCTCTTTTTACAATTTTCCATTTACAATTTATAATTGTTTATTGTCATTAACCATTTGTGAACTATATTTGCGCAACTTCTTTTGTTATCTATGAAATATAAGCGCATTCTACTCAAATTAAGTGGAGAATCCCTCATGGGAGACAAACAATTTGGAATTGACAATAACCGATTAAACGTGTATGCCAACCAAATTAAAGAAATTCATGCATTAGGAGTAGAAGTGGCAATCGTCATCGGCGGTGGTAATATTTTCAGAGGTGTTCAAGCTGAAGAAGGTGGAATGGATCGCACACATGGTGATTACATGGGAATGCTCGCCACAATGATTAATTCCATGGCATTACAAGCTGCATTGGAATCTGTCGGTTTGCAAACACGTTTACAGTCTGCCATTGAAATGAAAGAAATTTCAGAACCGTATGTGAGAAGAAGAGCTGTGCGTCACCTTGAAAAAGGGCGTGTAGTTATTTTTGGCGCTGGAACTGGAAATCCTTTCTTCACCACTGATTCTGCTGCATCATTGAGAGCAATTGAAATCAACGCTGATGTGATCCTTAAAGGAACGCGTGTTGATGGAATTTATACGGCCGATCCTGAAAAAGATCCCAATGCAACCAAGTTTGATGTCATTACGTTTGATGATGTTTACAGCAGAGGATTAAAAGTAATGGACATGACAGCTTTTACACTTTGTAAAGAAAACGACTTACCGATCATTGTGTTCGACATGGATTCTCCAGGAAACCTGAAACGTTTACTCGAAGGAGAACAAGTTGGAACAATCGTTCGCAATTAACAATATCCGATTCAACAGTATATTATGATAGAAGATCTGCAACTGATTTATGATGAATTAAAAAGTGCCAATGCAAAATCCATTGTGCACCTTGAAAATGAATTATTGAGAATTCGTGCTGGAAAAGCAACTCCTTCAATGCTTGCCAGTGTGATGGTTGATTATTATGGGAATCTTACTCCTATTCAACAAGTATGCAATGTCAATACATTGGATGCACGAACGTTAACAATTCAGGCATTTGAAAAAAGTATGTTGAACGAGATTGCGAAAGGAATTGTTCATGCAAATCTTGGTTTGAATCCTCAAAACAATGGTGAACAATTGATTATTCAAATTCCACCATTGACGGAAGAACGTCGCCGCGATTTAGTGAAAAAAGCGAAAGCTGAAAGTGAACACGCTAAAGTTGGTGTGCGCAACAACCGCAAGGATTCAATTGACATGGTGAAAGACTTGAAAGCTGACGGACTTTCTGAAGACATGGCAAAAGATGCTGAATCTGAAATCCAAAACATCACCAATGGTTTCATTAAAAAAGTAGACGAATTGGTTGAAGCGAAGGAAAAAGACATCATGACCATCTGATTTGAGATGCGCTATTTAGCTCTGCTCTCTCTTGTTTTCGTGATCCTTTCTTGTAGTAAAAACAAGAGAGCGACTCGTTTTGTTGATGGAACGTGGAAACTCGAAGAAATCTTATTGAACGACGGTCAGCAATCCTATCCAAATGACATTTATGTCTTTGCTGAATCGAAATCGGGTGGGGAAGAATATGCCTCTTGGACAAAATACTCTGCCGATTATTCCGATACAGTGAATGGAAGTTACCTCATTACCAAAAACGGCGAACAAATCATTCTACGCAATGAATCGGTATTTCCAGTAAAGTCAGATACCAATACGTTGGATGATATTGGAAAAGACATCATCGTTATTCGTGCGCAGATTGGTGTGTTGTATTTGTACAAGCGGTGAAGAGGATGTAAAAACGTTTTAAGAATTAAGATGTAAACTAACCTTCGGGGTATTCATTATTTTATTGATAAATTTGGTACATCATAATTCACTTTCATGAATCCTATAAAGAAAATTTTACTGCTATTAGATTTTAATCAAAGAATATTAGAATTAACTAATAATGGCGCCAAACCATTCTCTGAACTTGAAGAATTAAAAATGCTAACTATTAAGTTATTTGGTAAAGAATCAAATTACTTAAATCATAAAATTGATTTTTCACCAATGTATGTGGGGTTGGATACATCTGCTAATGATTATAAAAGTGCTTTTGAAGTTGGGAAAAAAAAGTTAAGTGATCTAGTGATGGTTATGATAAAAGATATAAACATTGATATGACCATCAATAACGATGCTGATTTGTTAAATAGATATTTAATAGGGATTTACACTTCAGAAATAGCTGGAAGTGCTAGAGAAGTTGCAAAATACTTAAACATTCATTTAGAGCATGCTGAATATTTGCGTGATGAATTAATAAAAATAAATAAAGAGAAAGACTTTTTTATAACAGAGTTTTCTGGTAACGGGGATTTTTTTATAGTTCATATTAAAAAACATAAATTGTATAGTTACTTAAATGAAGGTGGTTTTAAGGTAGCTTCTTCTATTTCTAAACAACCAGAAAATCATGAAGATGAGATTCAAAAAGTATTCATAAGCCATTCTTCGAAAGATAAGGTTTATGTTGAATTAATGATTAACTTACTGGAAGATATAGGATTAAAGAGTAGTCAGATATTTTGCACATCACTTCCAGGATATGGAATTGATCTTTCTGAAGATTTTTTAATGAGGATAAAAACAGAAATTAATGATAAAGTTCTTGTTTTATTTATATTATCTGAAAATTTTTATAACAGCCCAGTTTCAATGTGTGAAATGGGGGCTACATGGGTCAAATCTCATTCACACATTCCAATATTAATACCACCATTTCAATATAGTGACATAAAAGGTGTTATACCAAATATTCAGGGGTTTAAGATTAATGAAAAAGACGGGTTGAATCAACTCAAAGAAAATTTGGAGGTTCTATTTTTTTTAGAGCCTATAAAATCATCAATTTGGGAGCGTAAGCGTGATAATGCAATCCGAGGAATGAATTTATTAATAAAATAGAATAGTAACTCACATCTCTATCCTCACTAATTCATCTTCATTGACATAATACAAATACCCTTCAATTGCTGGATAATGCATCATGTTCAACGCAAATAAGTACTGCGAAATTTGGGTTCTGTGTTCAGCTTTTCGTTCACCTGTTTTAAAATCAATGACCACTGTTTTCTCAGCATGAAGAATGATTTTATCAGGACGTAAGCGTGTTTTTTGGTCAATCAACAAGGTTTGTTCATCGAGTTGTAAGCCTCCTGTGATGAGTTCGAGATATTGCTGATTGGCAAACAATCGGTTGGCTTGATCGATGAGTGCTTCTTTGAATTCAATTTCAATAATACCTTTTAGTAATCCTCGTTCAATGCTTTCATGCGCTTCTTCAACAGACATACTTTGTTCCATGATGGCGTGAAACTGTTTCCCGAATCGTCGTTGGGTATTCAATTCGTTCGCTTCTTGTTCTTCCGGAGACATGATACTAATATCGGGAAACCACAAATAATCATTGAGCGAAAGTGGTGTGAAGGCTACATCATCTTTGGTTCCTGATTGTTCAATTACTGGTGGAGTTCCAATTGATCCTTTGATGGTTTTCCCTTCAACAAATTCAGGATACAACTCGCTGAGATTGGCGAAAATGTTTTTTTGCAATGGCTGATCGTGAGAAGAAAGGGTCGCCATGAAATACAAACGATCAATTGGTCGGGTAAAAGCAACGTACAATAAATTGATGTGATCCATTGTTTCTGCATCTTTTTCAATAGCCATGAACGGCTCAACTACAGGCAAAATAGCATCTGCTTTTGTTAAATTGGATTGTAAAAAATGATCCGATGATTCAAATAAATGCGCCTTACCAACAGGTGCTTTCACATCAAAACGCAAAGAAGGAATGATCACTACTGGAAATTCCAATCCTTTGGATTTGTGCGCTGTCATTACTTTGATCGAATGTTTGTTCTCGGGCAATTGTACGTTTGATTTGTGTCCGGTTGCATTATAATACGTTAGGAAACTCATCAAATCTGGACCATTATGTAAATCAAATTGTACTGCTAAATCCAATAGTTGATGTACGTACGCATTTTGCAGTTCATCGATTTTGTAATTGCGAATAAAGGTTTGAATCAGCGAAAAAATATCTTGAAAACCTTGAGTGAGGTGTAAACTGTCAAATGAGGCTACTTCATAGAATTTCCATTCCGAAAATTTCATCCGAACCTTTTCTGATTGGCCCGATGTGTCAGTGACTGCTTCAAAACAAGATTGGTAAACTTCGAAAGCGTTTTCTGGTGTGAAAAGACGAAAGAAGATTTCCGCAAAACGCATGAACAATTGTTGGTGCTGTGGATTATTGCGCAAACGACAAAAGGCAATGATCAATTGCACAAACTGATCCGAATTGACCAATAACGAATCTGCTGAAACAACTTGATAACCGTGATTTTTTAAATGATTGGCGTAGGTATTACAATCGGCTTTGCGTTTTGCTAAAATACAAATGTCGCTTGGAGAATAGCCATCCTGAATGCAGTTTTCAATCCAAGTCAATAAATTTTTGAGTACGGTTTCTTGTGCATCTTCATCCTTTTGAATCAATTCAAATTCGATGTATCCATTTGCTTTCCCTCGTGGAGATTGCTCTACCTGTTGGTAATAGGTTTTCCCCGATTCAGGCATGTACGCTTTCAATGCTTCGAAAAAACGGTTATTGAATTGCACGATTTCCTGCGAAGAACGCCAATTTTCAGTCAATCCTTCCACATGCCCCATTTGGTCAAAGAAGTCCGATTTTTGTTCTATTTGCGGATTTTCCTCAGGGTTATAAATCCGTGGAAGTGCTACAAACTGTTCAGCAACACCATTTTTAAATCGGTAAATAGACTGTTTCGGATCACCAACAATGAGGTTGAATTGACCATGTCCTAAGGATTCATGAACAAGTGGCACCAAATTCATCCATTGTAAGCGAGAGGTATCTTGAAATTCATCTAAGAAAAAATGCCGAAACCGACTTCCTAATCGTTCGTAAATAAACGGAGCTTCTTCGTCCTTCACCAATTCCGAAACCAGTTTATTGAATTCCGAAACCCGAATCACAGCATCTTTTTCGCGGATGTTTTCCATGAAAATGGCCAATTCACGCAAAATCGATAAGAGGTAAAATTGCTTGACTTTCAGCTCCAATTCGAAATAGCTAGCTTGCAGTTTTTCCCAATAATCAGCAAATTGCTTGATCGTGAAAAAAGGTTCGTTTTGTCCAGAATTAGTCGCCGTTTTTTCTAAATTAGTGAGAAAAGAGTCCTTTATTTCAAATTCAGTCAGCTTGTTTTTTGCAGATCCTTTTTCGCGAACTATTTTTTGAATTTTATTCCAAGTTGTGCTTTTTCCTGCAAATTGATCTTGCTGTAAACCACTTTCTTCTAATGCCAACTGAATGCGTTGTTGCCAGCGTTGAATTTCGTGGTTGTGTTCTTTGAATTGCAGTTTCCACACATCATAATCTGCTTGAGAAAATTCCTTTTCGATCAGTTTACGAATGACTTGATAACTGCGCTCATCTGTTAAAATTTGTGCACTGTCAATCAAAGCGCGTTTGACATCCCACTTTGTTTCTTCGGCAAGGTTGTCTATGGCGAAATGAATGGCGAGTTTGTAAATGCGATTTTCTGCTTCTTTGTCAATCGTACTCAACAATTCATCAACCGCTTTTTCAAGAATCAATTGCTCGTCCAATACAATATCAAATTGCTCCGGAAGGTTTAAATCACGACTAAATGATCGAATGAGTTTTAAGTTGAATTTATCGATTGTCAACACATTGAAGTCTTCGTATCGGTGCAACATTTTCCGTAAGACTAGTCGCGCATTTCGTTGTAGTACATTTGGTTCTTGGTTGACCAACGCAGCAATCTCATTGACATAATTCTGATCTGTTTTTGTAGGATGACTGAGCTTGTTCAAATCACGAATAATCCGCGTTTTCATTTCGTAAGCTGCCTTGTTGGTGAAGGTCATTGCCACAATTTGACCCAAGTCTGCTTTTCCAGAAACTTCTTTTAGTAAGAGAACGAGGTAATTACGAACCAAATTGTACGTTTTACCACTTCCAGCAGACGCATTTAATACCAGTAAGGGTAGTTTTTTTGTGGGATTCATACACTACAGTCAACGATTCGTCGAATTTACCGAAAAACAAGGTGATTCTAAGTCATTAAACTGGTATAATTCATTGCTTATCCCTAAATTTGGTCTAACCTGTCTTCGAATAGGTTTAAAAGTGGCTATGAAATATTTCATGTTTATTGGCTGTATTTTGTTGATTACAGTTGCTTGTAAGAAGAATAAGACGAAAGAAGAAACAACTTCCCCTGTGGTTGCGCAACTAAAATTGTCTGTTCAGCCTGTTTTCGCAAGTGAAAATTTAGACTTAGATTCTACTTATACAACCGAAGATGGTTGGGATATCCAGTTCTCAGACATCAAATTTTACATGACGAATTTTGGAAATGGGAGCAATAAATTAGTCGATGTTGCCCGTTTCGATTACCGAGAAAAAGGTACTGCTTGTTTTCAAGTAGCAGGTAATTTCGCCAATTTTAGTGCTTTGACTGGTTTTATTGGCGTTCCTGCTGATTTGAATCACAACGATCCTTCTGCGCCTTCAACTTCCAGTCCTCTCAATATTCTCAATACAAATGGAATGCATTGGTCATGGAATACGGGTTATGTTTTTGTGATCATCGAAGCACGTGTAGATACCATTCCTGATGGAATTCCATTATTTGATCATTTCCTAACCTATCATGTTGGAACAGACAGCTATTTAGGAACAGCAAATTTCTCAACCGTTAATTGGATTGATTGCGGTGGTGGTTTACATGCAACAACATTGCAACTTGATTTAAAACAATTGATTGATCATCCAACAAATCCTGTTGATCTAATTACAGAATTCACAACCCATAGTGGTGGTGCAGAAGCAACATTAACCCAAAAAATAAAGTCTAACTTTTTAGACGCATTAACGGCTCCATGAATCGTTTATTAATTGTTTTACTGATTGCGATTGTTGCATTTCAAGCTTGCCGTAAAGATCAAGTTGGTTATGCTCCGACACCATATACATTGGAAATTCCTTCCCATTTTCCTGCAATGCCCATTCCTGCTGATAATCCAATGACAGTTGAAGGACTTGAATTGGGAAGACGTTTATTTTATGAAAATATGCTTTCAGGTGACAACTCAATGTCATGTGGCACGTGTCACACTCCTGAAACGGCCTTTAGTGATGCCAATCAATTTTCTACTGGAATAGATGATATTGAAGGAACACGCAATTCGATGGCTTTAATTAATTTGGGTTGGCAAACGTCCTTCTTTTGGGATGGAAGAGCACATACGTTGGAAGAACAAATTTTAGGTCCTGTTCCCAATCCGATAGAAATGCACCAATCCTGGACAAAAGCCGTTGGGAAATTGAAACAAGATGTGAAGTACCGCAATCGGTTTTATCAAGCATTTGGAACAACTGATTTCGATTCCACTCACGTAGCGAAAGCGATTGCACAATTTTTACGGACGATGATTTCCGGAACATCAAAATACGATGTGATTTACAAACATGAAAATAGTTTGGCATTAACTCCCACTGAACAACAAATTTGGTCAACTGTTACTGCTGAAGAATTAGCAGGATATGATTTGTTCAAGAGTTTAAATGGTGCTGATTGTTTTCATTGCCACAATGGACCTTTGATGCAAGTGCAAAAATTCAGCAACAACGGACTAGATGCTATTTTTTCAGATCTTGGTCGCGCTGTGATTACGGGAAATCCAAACGATAATGGAAAATTTAAAGTACCAACGTTAAGAAATATTGCGTTGTCAGCACCTTATATGCACGATGGGCGTTTTGCAACCTTGGACGATGTGATTGAGCATTATTCAACTGGAATTCACCAATCTGCGACCATTGATCCGTTGATAGAATTTGCCAGTCAAGGCGGAGTTCAGCTTGATTCTGAACAACGTGCATTGTTAAAAGCATTTTTATTGACATTAACAGACAACGAATTTGTAACCAATCCTAATTTTAAACCGTTAAACCCGTAAGTCGGGCGATGGTTATAGAATTATTTATACACTTGATGAGTAGTTATGAGTAGCATGGTAGATGAGAGAAGATTGACAACCGAGGAGAAAGCCTTGAAAATCAATCTGACAGGAGATATATACGGTTGTTTTGCAGAAATTGGTGCTGGACAAGAAGTAGCCGCCAATTTTTTTAAAGCAGGAGGAAGTTCTGGTACAATAGCCTATACACAATCGGCTTATGACATGAAGGTGTCGGATGCGATGTACGGACCAGCTTCTCGGTATGTATGCGAAGAACGTTTGGTGACAATGCTGACTACTGAGTATGAAACCCTCAGTTTCCGTTTGCCGAAAAAGAAAGAAGAATCACGTTTTTTTGCTTTCAGTAATACTGTTGAAGCATTGAATTACCATAAAACGAATCAAGGTCACGGTTGGGTTGGAATTCGTTTTCAATTAGGATTAGGAAAGGAACCGAATGATGTGATTTTGCACATCAAATTGCATGATAATTCACACAAAGCACAACAAGAAGCATTAGGTATTTTAGGTGTTAACTTGATTCATGCGTGTTATTTTCATTCAGATGATTTGGATGAGTTTCTAACAAATCTTGTTCATCGAATTCCGCGCGATCGGGTAGAAGTAGATATGTTGCGTGTTTCGGGACCAGATTTTGAAAACGTAGATAATCGAATCATTGCGCTCAATCTTGTGAAACGTGGAATGACAGATGCTACCATGTTTGATTTATGTGGAAGTGTTTTGCAACCAGCAACTGCTTTATACAAAAAGAACATTTTATTGATGCGTGGTCGTTTCCGTCCAGTTACGAAAGTGCACATCGATATGATTGAAACTGGATCTCGCCAATTTTTGGAAGAAGAAGGTGTTTCAGCAGATAATTTGTCTGTCATTTTTGAATTAACACTCAAAGATTTGACAGCAGATGGAAAAATATCGGATAAAGATTTTATAGATCGCGCAGAATTATTAGGATCGCTTGGCTATACTGTTATGATTTCAAATTACTTGAAACATTACAAAATGGTCGATTACCTAGCTGGTATTTCACGTGGACAAAAAATGGGATTAATCGTAGGAGTTTATAACCTGCACACCATTTTTGACGAACGTTATTACGACAATTTACCAGGTGGTTTGTTGGAAGCATTTGGTAGAGGTTTTGGTCACAACGTAAAATTATTTGTGTACCCAGCAACCAATGTTGATACAGGCGATTTATACGATTTAGAGAACATCCAATTGCCAACCCATTTACGTGGATTGTTGCAATTCATGCGTGACAACAACAAAATGGAAGCCATTCAAGGATTTGATCAACGTTTGTTACATATCCTTTCGGATGAAGTATTGTCGAAAATCAAGGCCAATGTGCACAGTTGGGAAGACGATGTTCCAGAAGATGTCGTGAAGGCAATCAAGTATTTCGAGTTGTTTGGTTTTGTGAAGAAAACAGAGTCGTTGGTAAACGCTTGATTGGTTTCGTCTTACAGTTTAAGTTCTCTATACATAGCGACTATGTTACCCAGATTTGCTAATTTCGAACAGCAATAAAAAGTTATGCCCAGAATTAAGAATGCCCTTATTCGTTTTCGAATCATTGATCGTTGTATTCGCAATAAATACAAGCCGTTTCCGTCTAAACGTGAAATTCGAGAAGCGTGTGAGGAAGCGTTGTTTGGTAGTTTAGATGGAGAAAATCTATGTGATTCGACCATAGAAAAAGACATGTTTGCCATGAAAATGGAGCATGATGCACCGATTAAATACAGCAAACGCCACGAAGGGTATTATTATTCAGATGCCGAATATTCGATGAATGATATTCCGTTGACAGAAGATGATATTGAAGCGATTAAGTTTGCAACCAATACGCTGAGTCAGTTTAAGGATATGTCGCTCTTCAAACAATTTAGCTTCGCTATTGATAAAATTGTTGACCGCGTAAACATTGCTGCTGATCCAAGTGATCAATCAATTGTTGATTTTGTTCAATTTGAAATTCCCATTGCTTCAGGAGGAAATGAATTTCTCAATCCGTTACTGAATTCTATTCGCAAAGGAACTGCTGTCTTTTTTGATTATGAAAGTTTTCAAACTCAGAAACGAAAAGCACGAAAGGTATTACCTCTTTTATTGAAAGAATACCGAAACCGTTGGTATTTATTGAGTTATGACGCTTCAAAAGAATCCATTATCACGTATGCGTTGGATCGGATGTTCGAATTACAAACTTCGGAAGAGAAGCTTTTTTGTCCAATTTTGTTTAATCCAGCGCAATTTTTTCAACATGCAATTGGGATTACTGCCAGTGATGGAGAACCAGATTTAGTTGTTTTTAAAGCAGATAACATTGCTGCGAAATACATTGCTTCTCAGCCTTTTCATGTAACACAGGAAGTTGTTAAAGAAGGAAAAAACAAAACGAGTTTTCAAATGAATGTATTTGTTTCTGAGGAATTGATTCGGAGCTTGTTGAGTTATGGAGGAGAAGTAGAAGTTGTTGAGCCACAGAAGTTGCGAGATGAAATTATTCTACGTGCTAAAATGATGTCGGAAATTTACCACTAAGAACGAAGAACACGCTTCACTTTAAAAACATCCATTTTGAAAAACAAGGTATCAAATGCTGTTCTATTCGTTTTGATAAATAGTATGATGATTACCTCTATTTATTCAAATAATGGTATCTTTATTTCCTAACAAATACTTTAAATTAAGTAGTGTTTGTTAAAAATTACAGAATTGGACTTCTACTATTAATGAATAATGAATCAGCTGATTAGTTTACGTTTTTATTTTTTTGTTTGTTCCTCTTTCTTTGTTTTGACAAGTCTCAATCAACCAGAGGCTGTAAAAGCGGCAATGGATAAAGAGTTTAAAAGCATTCAACAACTAATCATAACGGATTTCCAGACTGCAAAAACCAAAATTGAATTACTTGAAAAGAAGTACAAGAAGTTGGATGATCCTGAGTTTAAATTCAAGATTTTGGTTCAAAAACTATCGTTATATAGTTCAATTGGTGATCTTGCTAGACTGAAATATGAGTTGAATAAAGCTAAACGTTATGCTGCTATTTATGAAATACCTACGCAAGATCTTGTTTATTTAGAATATTTTACGGCTCTTTATAAAGGAGTAACAGGTGATTTTGAGAGTTATTATGAAGCTGTGAAATCGGTCCAGAAAAAGGTAGATCCCAAAAATCACTTTTTAATTGCGGAATGCAAAGTAGCTTTAGCTCGCTACTACCTCAATAAGCAGAATGTAACTAAGACAAATAGGTATTTGAACGAAGCATTGGAAATTGCAAATCATTCAAAGGATAAGTATTTGATTTATTTAACCTCAAATAGCTTAGGTCATATTTACTTCAACAACGATCAATTAGAAAAATCACTGTATTATTTTGAGAAAGCAAAAAGTATAGCTGTTCAAAATAATTGGAAATTTTGTATTCAATATGGTGACGTAAACCTTGGCGAATTCTATTTATTCACAGATAATATGGAAAAAGGCAAGCCGTATTTTGATCATGTTGTGGATCACATGAAAGATACTGAATTGCGCGACTTATATCAAACCTACAGTTGTTTAGAATACTATTTTAACGAGATTGATAATGTTGATTCTGCCTATTTCTATGCAACAAAAAAGAATGATATTGATGATCAATTAGAATTGGAACAAAGTGATGATTTAGCGAATGAATTGGATAAAGATTTTCAAAGTGAGAAACAAAAACTCATGTTAGATGAAAAATTAGCCGAAAACAAGTTCTTAAAGTCAGGATTTTTAGTTGTAATTGTTTTAATCGTATTGGGTATTGGAATTACGTATTTGTTTGTTAAACAAAAGAATGCATCGAACAAGTTGTTATTGAAGCAAAAAAGTGAGATCGACGAAAAGAATAGATTGATTGGTAATTCGTTGCATGAAAAAGAGAATCTATTGAAAGAAATTCACCACAGAGTGAAGAATAACCTTCAAGTTGTTTCAAGTATTTTGAATTTACAGGCTAGAAACATTCATGATAAAGATGCATTGCGTATTATAGAAGAAGGTAAAGAACGAATTTTCGCAATTTCTCTCGTTCATAATCAGTTGTATCTCAATAAAGATGTTGCTTTTGTTGAAATGGGGACCTATTTGGAAAAGCTCATTCATCAGGTAAACACCACTTTTGCCACACACAATAAACAAATAGCCGTTTCGGTTGAAATTGATCAAGTTGTACTGGCAATCGATACTGCGGTTCCTGTAGGTTTAATTTTGTGTGAATTGTTGACGAACTCCTACAAACATGCATTCAAAGAAAAAGATGCTGGAACTATTTTCATAGAATTACACAATGAACCGACTGAGCCACTCAATTTTAAAATGAGATTTTCTGATGATGGAATAGGGTATCACGGTGATTGTGAGTTCTTAGAGCAAGCTTCAACTGGTGTTGAGATTATTGCTTCGTTGATTCAACAATTGGACGCGCGATTCAGCTATATAGAAAAGGAAAATGGCTTTGGTATTTTCATTGAGTTTGCCACGATAGGAAACTAAACTTTTGCTTAATTTCGTTGAAAATTAATTCTATGGTGCTTATTCAAACGATTGTAAACGGTGTGTGTAGATTGACATTGAACCGTCCAGAAGTTTTTAACTCGTTCAACAAAGAAATGGCAATGGCGCTTCAAACTGCACTAGACGATTGTGCAGCTAACGATGATGTACGTGCTGTAGTTATTACGGGAGAAGGAAAAGCTTTTTGTGCTGGTCAAGATTTAGCAGAAGCCACAGATCCGAATGGTCCAGAGTTAAAAACAATTGTGCGTGATCATTACAACCCAATCATTCAGCGTATTCGTAATTTAGAAAAACCTGTGATTGCTGCTGTAAATGGTGTGGCCGCTGGTGCTGGAGCAAACATTGCATTGGCGTGTGATTTGACAATTGCCAAATATTCAGCATCCTTTATTCAGGCATTTTCGAAAATTGGATTAATTCCAGATTCGGGCGGAACGTTCTTTTTACCACGCATTATTGGTGCTCAAAAAGCATTGGCACTCATGATGACTGGTGATAAAGTTTCAGCCCAACAAGCAGATGATATGAACATGATTTATAAAGCTGTTGCAGACGAAGATTTTGAAGCAGAAGTAATCAAGTTAGCAGAAACACTTGCTGCTTTGCCAACTCGCGGATTGGGATTAACCAAAAAAGCGGTGAATCAAAGTTTTGCCAATGATCTGACGACACAACTCGCAGTAGAAGAAGTCTTACAAACAGAAGCAGGTCAAACACATGATTTTTCAGAAGGTGTAGCTGCCTTTTTGGAGAAACGGAAACCAGTATTTTTAGGAAAATAATACAATTGAAAATTTAAAATGTAAAATTGAAAAAGCTTTTTACATTTTAAATTTTACATTTTCAATTTGCAAAACGTGGAAAAAATCAAAATAGGCGTATTAGGTGCTGGAACAATGGGCGCTGGAATAGCACAAGTTGCTGCACAATCAGGTCATGACACCGTATTGGTGGATGTCAATCAAGAACAATTGTTCAAAGCGCAAGCCAGTATTGTAAAAGTATTGGAACGATTGGTTGAAAAAGGCACTAAGACTGAAGCAGAGAAAAATGCCATTTTGAGTCGTTTGAGTTATGCTTCTGAAATAGCCGGTTTTGCTGATTGTGGATTGATCATCGAAGCCATTGTTGAGAAAATAGAGGTAAAACACAGTGTTTTCAAAGCAATGGAGGAAGTTGTTTCCAACGATTGCATTCTGGCGAGTAATACTTCATCGTTGTCCATTGCATCTATTGGTTCTGTATTGAAAAATCCTGCGCGAATTGTTGGAATTCATTTTTTCAATCCTGCGCCATTAATGCCGTTGGTTGAGATCATTCCTGCAGTTCAAACTTCTGATGAAACACTAAAAACAGCTACTTCCATTATTGATAGCTGGAAAAAAACGACTGTAGTTTGTAAAGATACACCTGGCTTTATTGTCAATCGTGTAGCTCGACCTTTTTATGGGGAAGCATTGCGCATCTACGAAGAAGGAATTGCCGATTTTGCAACCATCGATTGGGCAATGACCCATATTGGCGGATTCCGAATGGGACCGTTTACGTTAATGGATTACATAGGAAACGATATTAATTACACCGTTACCGAAACCGTTTTCGCTGCGTTTTATTACGATCCGCGTTTTAAACCGTCGTTTACACAAAAACGTCATGCTGAAGCTGGATTTTTAGGAAGAAAATCGGGTCGTGGTTATTACAATTATGCAGAAGGAGTTGCATTACCAGAGCCGATTCGTGATGAAGTTCTCGGACAACACATTTTTGAGCGCATCATTGTGATGTTGATCAATGAAGCATTTGATGCCTTATTCTTAAACGTTGCTTCGCGAAAAGACATCGATTTGGCCATGACCAATGGTGTCAACTATCCAAAAGGGTTACTCGCTTGGGCGGATGAATTGGGATTGGAATTCGTGCTTTCGAAATTGGAAGCGTTGTTTACTGAATACGGTGAAGATCGTTATAGACCGAATGTATTGTTGAAACGGATGGTTGGGAAGGGTTAATAGAGTTTGCAACTTACTTTTCTGAATTGGTAATCTACTTTTTTAGTGTTCCATAAATAGACCGATAATTCATTTACTGGTTCTTTTGTTGCTGGAAGGGTAATCAAGAATTGAAAGTCTTGCCAATCAGTTGATTTTTTGGTAGTCTCAAGCATTGAAAATACTTTGTAGACAGTCAATTTAGTTCCTTCTGACAAGGACGTAACAAATTCAATTTCTTGTTGTTGATCCCATTTTATCTGACCTTTAAAATTAACAACACGAACTTGATTAAACAACGCGGAATTTCTAATTTTTAGGACAGGTCCAAATTCGCTTTTTGATGAAACACGGAACGTTGCTTTTTCATGCGTGATTTCACCTGCAACATCCCAACTAGAGAGTGTATTTGTCTCTAGTTTCGTTTCAAAAACGGCTTTTTTATCGTTTAAATTCAAAAAATCGAAGAGCGTAGTTTGCCGAAATGGGATTTTTTCGCAGATGGTTATTTTTCCATCGGTGCCTACTACTTTTAATCGGTTAATGATTCCAGGGTAATTTTTGTAAGCATTCACAAGAAAGGTTTCATTTTGGAACACATAATAGTTAACTGGAAGATTTAGACTTTCTTTCAATTTTCCTTTGTTCATCGTCATAATTACATAACCAGTTCGGTGCATGAAATAAAAAGGAACATTCCAAGACATTCGATCAAGAATGACTAATTTTTCTTCTTTCCCAATGTGTAATTTATCCAATAGCTGCTCACCATTTTCAAAATTTCGATTGACTTGATTGTTGATTCCCCAACGCTCACTTTCGTGTCTGAACTGTTGCTTTTCATTGTTTAAATAGAGCATTCCGATAATCAACACAGACGTAAAAACGAAGAGAACACGTTTACCAAATGCAGTTTCCTGTACAAACCTTCTTGAAAGAAAGAGTAAAAAAACGATGAGAGGCAATAAAAAGGTGTCGATAAAGTAATAATCATGTGCTGGAAACTGACGTGTCATCAATAAATAAAAGGATCCGCTTCCTAAAAACAGAAATGCAATAAACCAATTTGGAGTTCCAAAATAGACCTTTTTTCCCGTTCGAATTCGGTCATAAATCCAATAGGCAATTCCTAAAATAAGCAAAAGATAATGCGCTTTTGTTAAGTAATCTGTTTTCCAGGTTTGAAATACATACTCCGTGATTTCGATGAATTGCTTAAATGAATGAGCAGGGAGTGGATTACTCAAGAACAAACTTCCGAATTCAGTTCTTAAATAATAATTATAGCCATAAGAACTAAAGAAGAGAGTAGTCGTTAGAGCCATCCAAAAGATTCTTTTTTTGCGATCAGTTGTTTCTTTAAACAGGTCAAAAAATGCTTGTCCCATCCAAGCAGCAAATGGGATGAATAAAGTTAATCGTGTCATTGCAGCTAAACACAAGAAAATCATTCCAAGAGAAAAATGCTTGATTTGTTTTGTTTGTCGGTAAAGCATTCCATAATACAAGCCAATTATTGCTGTGCTAAGACTTGGAACACTTGGTATGAAACGGATTTGATAAAAAGTAAAAACGGGGCTGCAAGCAACGAAGGCAACGATTGTTAAGGAAAGGGTAATGGATTTGTTGATTAATAATGAAAGACGAAACAAAAAGATCAACCCAATTAAACTGATTAAAAGCATGTATAACTGGTAAATCAAGGGTGATTCTGATCCTGTGATTTTCATTATAACAGCTGGAATGTAATTATGAATTGGAAAATCAACTGCGGTTACCAATGAAGGATTGCTTGGATTAAACGTTGCAGGATAGTGATAGGGATAGGTCAGAGTTTGTGGGTGAAAAAAGTCTAAATCATTCTCAACAAACCCACGTGCCAATGCATAATGATCAGATTGCGTCCAAGTATGTATTCCCTGGGGTTCATCTGAAAGATAATTCCAATGAGAAAATCCAGTATAAATTGCCAGAATGAGAAATAATAGAGCAAGTTTATATTTCGGAATACCGAATGAAATTTCGTTTTGTTGGAGCATACAGATTTAATTACCGCTCAAAATAACGATTAATTTCGGAGAGTAGATAGGAATAAAACCACCAATCTGTGCGGAAAAGATGATTTTGTTTTAAGGATTGTTATAGTGTGAAGCCAAGAACTATGCAATTTCATCTTCATTTCTCAATCAACTCCAAATCTTCCAGTGCCAATTCAGGATTGCCTATGTTTTTGAATAAAAAATTACCGTTGAAGTTAAATACTTTGAGGTGGAAATGGAGTTCAAAATCACGGAATTCGTCATTCGAAAGCTCAATGGACTGGAGGTCAAGGATCTCAATCACTAGTTGACCGTATTCTTCCGAAACAATGAATTGTCCAATCGGGTATCATTTTCTGGAGTAGTAACTATGACTCGTATGAAAATGAAAGAGTAGTAACTAAGGTGATTAAAAATTAGTGTTGAATAGTGAATCCTGATACCTTTGTGTCAGGATTATTTTAATAAAAGATGAAACATTTTAAGTCATGAAACAATTATATACCTTGATGTATTTCATTTTGATTTATTCATCCTTCTCTTTCGCTCAGAAGCATAAAAGTAATTATATATTCAATGAATTTGGTATTTCAGGAAATTATTCAATAGCTGTTACTAAGCGTTATCATACCCATTCTTCTTTTGGTGGAGGTTTTTCAATATACAAATCATTTCGTGACGACTCTCCTATAAAAACGGTTGGTGGTATTGATTATAATTTCACTCACTTCGAAATAGATAGTATTCGAACAGATGTTGGTCAGTATTATGCTGAGGCGCGTTTTCGCTACAATCAATTTCGAATCCCTTTTTCTGTGCGTTTTCATGTTGGAAAAACAAAAACGTTCTTCATTGAACCTGGAGTTTTCCTTAATATCTTATATTCAAGCTCTTTAATTGGCATTAGACATACTGCTACTCTTGGAGGTGAAATGATAGAATCTAAAAAAGTGAAATTCGAGCCAGATTTCGGGCTTGGTTTTTCTTTCGGAGTGGGGATTCAATTACCTGTAAAATCTGGGAGTCTTATTGTTAGAGCAGATGTAAATAAAGGTTTTAGCTGTACAATGCTATTGCAAGGCTCACCCTCAGAACATCCATTGTTTTACAACTCATATCTGCGCTTAGCTGTTATTTATAGACTGGGTGATTTTATGAAAAAACAGGAGTAATGTTCAGTTATCTCGAATTATCATTCCTCAATCAACTCCAATTCTCCAATCACCAATTCAGCATTGCCACTATTCTTGAATAAAAACTCAACATTAAAGGTAAATTCCTTGAGGTGAAAGGGAAGTTCAAAATCACGGAATTCGTCTTGCGAAAGCTCAACGGAATGGAGATCATGGATCTTAATCACCTCTTGACCATATTCAGCCGAAACAATGAATTGTCCAACAAGGGTATCATTTGCAGGAGCTATACCTTTCACACGATAACGTACCCGATAATCACCAGCAACTAAGGTGCAATTGGGTCCAGATAAAACAAATTTGTCCGTGTTTTCTGGGATTACATTCACCTTTAATACGGTTCCGCTTTCGGTTGATTGGATCATTTTTTCATTCGATACACGCATTTCTGAAATGGGGTAGACCTTTGATAATGAAAGGCGTTTGTATTGCTGAATGTGATGTCCACCAATGATCCGTTCTTTTCCAACACGTTTCAGTGGAATTTTGAATTGAATCATCGTATCAGGAAAAGAAGTCATCCAACCATCACGAACGACGTACAATTTAGGTCGAGAAAAAAATTGTGGAACCAATTCCCAGTTTTTCACATCGCTCATATCATCTGGAGTTCCTACAATGGTTTCCGGATAAGCACATGAAATACGATAGATATTCCAGTAAGCGCCTAATAGTCCAATGTCTCCTAGTTGTGTGAATTCTTTGGAAACACTTTTCATAGAGCGTAAAGACTTGCCATTGATAAATTGCATATTGTAAATTGGACTTATGGCACCCATAAACACAACGATAAAGAATCCTGTTTTCAATAGACGTTTGTACTGTTGAGTCAGAACGACGTTTTCAATAAGAATCACGATTAATACACTCATTGTAATGTAAGAAGCGACAAAGTAACGACGGTGCATTTCATTGATTAAAGCCCATCTTGAGAGCAGAATCACACCAATAATTAAGCAAAAATCGAGTAGTAAAAATGTCACCCATTTGCGCTGATCTTGTGGGATGCTTACTTTTTTTCGTATGATTAACACCACAATAACGATGACGAAAACTGGAACTAGCCAAGTGTACAATGTTGTAAAAAAGTCATGCTCACTGTACATCATGACTTCGAATGTAGAGCGGAATAGTATGCCAAGACCATCAAAAAACTGGCTGATACTGTTTAAAGAGGCAAAATTTTCTGTTTTTGCTACCGCGTAACTTTTGGCTAGTAAAATAAAATAGGTCCAGCCAATGATGCCACAGACTAGATAAAGCAGCACTTCTTTTCGAATGATCCATGTTTTTTTAGTGATTCTGTGGTTTACATAAAGAACCAACAACAGAATGGTGATGCTCACAATGCTTAAGTCAGAAGCCCAAATAGCTGCACCCAAAACCAGGTTGATAAGCAAAAGGATTACATGATTTCGCCAATAAAAAAAGGACTTATTTTCGAATTTCAATTTCAAAATCAAGAAAATAGCGAAAGCAATCAGACTGTATTCTACTCCAATGGTGTAACGCGTGATATCAATAAAACGCTGAAATGGCAAAAACCAAATAAGAGCAAATACGATTTTGCTGTAACGTGATTTGAATAAACTTGAAAAACCAATATATCCTAGGATTAGTATGAGGTAATTGGAAAGTGAAACCGCTGTCATAGCAGAAGCACCGCATGTTTTGATAAAAAACTGGCTGATTAGTGGAATGAGCGATCCCAAACGATCTTGCCCCCAACAATACATATCTTTTGGTAATTCAAAATAATGAGACATGAGAATTGCCATGCCATCATCGGAATTTAATAATGGGTAATTGGACGAAGCATAGAAAGAATAGGATAATGTTACAATAACCAGTAATGTGGTATAAAAAAAGAATTTGTCTCGTGTTTCGTTTTCTTGAAGCATTGTTGATCAATAATTGCCCAAAATAACGATTAATTTCGGAGAGTAGAACGGTTATTTCGGTGCATTTTTAATCGCTGTTTTTACAACTGCCTCCCAATTTTTTTTGTAAATATTTTTCTTTGGATCGTATTCTGGAACGATTTCCACGTCTACATCTTTCATGTTCGGATCGATTGCGGTAGTATCCAATGTTGAAGTACAACTATTTGGGTTTAATATAAATCGAATTCCAGAATGAGGTAATTCAAATGTCAGTGTCCCTGCATTACACGCATAATAACTCCCACCAGCTCTTGAACCCATTATTTGTGCTTCACGGAACGTTTTGAGTTGTGAAGCCAACAATGAGGCTGCTGAAAACGTTGCTTCGTCTGTCAATACAATGATGTTTCCATGGAAAATAAGGCTCGTATCAACTGGATAAGTGATCAGTTGACCTTTAAAATCGGGAAATTTTTTCTCCATTTTTTTGAACTGACGGATGTTTTTACGGTAATTTCTGTAGAATAAATCATTCTTCTTGATGTGTTTACTTTGGCGTCTAGTCAACCGTTTTTCAATTTGATAATTCCCAACAATCTGAGCAGGTTCCATAAAATAACTGAGCAATTCACTTTGTACGTTTCCACCGCCATTTCCACGTAGATCAATCACAACGGTTTCAATTTTTTTCTTTTTCTTGATCTTTTTGAACTGTTTAATTAAGTTTTCAGTATAGCCTTTCCCGAAAGCTGAAGCAAAAGACGGAAAACGAAAATAGGCAACATCACTTCCTATAAACTTCATTGTTCCCAACGATTTTTGATCTTTTTCTTGCTGAATTTCAGTAGCCTTGAATCGGGCTTGTAATAGTTTCAAGGGTGGATAAGTCAATTGAATTGTTTGGGCAAGCGTATCTCGCTTCACCACGTAATTCACTGATAATTGTTCACTGTGCTCTTCTGTCGCTAAGAATCGGTAGAAATCGAACGCCTGTCCAGCCACAAAATATTCAAAAACGGGTTCGTCTTCATCTGAACCGATGAATTGCCCAATTTTGGTCATCCATTCAGCAATGCTTAGTCCATCAATCGCTATGATTTCTGCCCCAATGGGTATATCAGTTAACTTTTTCTTCGATTTGGGGGCATTTTTCGATTTTCCTTTCGGAGGTTCATACCCTGAAACATAGAGGTGTTTGTTGACCATTACCATATCGAAGGGCAATGATTTTGCTTTCAAAACATATTCTTTTAATACAGCTTTTGTAGGAGCTGCTTGCGTATGTCCAGATTGAATGAGATTAATACATCTTGCATATAAGCGAAATTCGTCCAATGCAGTTAATACAGTCGTTCTGAACGCATTTTCTGTGAAATCAAGTACTTTTTCAATGGAATCAATAGAAATACGACGATCCAACTTGGATTCTATCGTATACAGTGCTTTCCTGAATAGGGCAAAATCCTTTTCTTGTTGTTTGAGTTCTGTTTCAGGATTTACTTTAGTAGCAAAGATGTACGTTGGAGCAATAAAAAGAAATAGACTCAGGTGGATAATAAGTCGAATGGTGTTCATTTACTTGATTTATGCCACAAAGTTGGATAAATTCGATGAATAATCGTGCGTTGGATCTACGAACTGATCAATTTTAAGATTTATTTCAGACCTTTTAACAATTGTTCCGCCTGTTTAGCATAATATCCTTTTTGATCACGAATAGTTGTAAGCAATTGTTTTGCATTGTTTTTTTCACCATTTGCTACAAGTGATTGTGCGAGGTACCAAGTTGCTTCTTCGTTGAAATTGTTAAATGTAAGTTGCAAGCAGGTTGCAAAATGTTGTTTCGCATCTTCATATTGTTGAAGGTTGTAAGAACATAATCCAGCATAAAAATGACCATTTACATCGTCAGGGTAAGTCGCTAAGATCAGCTGTAACCGTTGTAGAGACTGTTTCCATTTGCCTTTCCCAACATAACTCATTGTTTTATCAATGTAATCCATATAAGGAATCGAAACAGTAGTTACCGTAGTTTCTGTCTCTGAATGAAGTTTGTTTTCGAGATCCGCTGGAGTGCCCGACAGTATAATTCGTTCTGTTTCGATAGCTGGTTTTGAACGGTATTGGCTATAATCGATCAATTTGAGATCATGTAAATAAATTTCCTTAGCTGTCTTTTGGGTCGAAATTTTTTGAGTTGGAAATTCAAGTTCAAGTTTTAACGGTTCCAAAACGATTGCAGGAATTTCATCTACCTGAGTCATTGGAGTATTTTCAGGTTGTGATTTTATTCCTTGTTGCGTTGTTTTTAATGCGGTAATTTGAATTTGACGCGATTTTGGCAACTCCTGCATTGTATCAATTGCTACTGGCATAATAGCATCGCTTTGCTCAGTGCTCAATTGAATTTTTTCGGTTATTACTTGCTTTGGAGTTTCAATAGTGTTAAAAGTGAAGAAAAAAATAATACTACATACAGTAATGAGTGCACCTCCTACTATATAAGGTGTGGATGATTGAAATTGAAATCGTTTATCCAAACGTTTCATTTGTCCAGTTTGTAATCCACTAGCTTCCCACCCATCGAGCGTATCTTGCTCAAAAGATCCAGTTAAAGAACCTTCAATTTCACGGCGAGTTGGATTTGACGCTTTAGAATAAGCATCAATTTGCTCACGTGTGAGACCAGATTGATATGATTGTTTATATTTCATGACTCGGTTGTCGTTCCATCCAAATCTTCAAATTCCGTTTCCCATTTTGTATGGCACTTTTAACGGTATTTAAAGGTAGGGATAATTGTTCACTGATTTCAATGTATGATTGTTGCTTCAAATAGAAGTGTTCAACACAAATCCGTTGTTCATCTTTTAATTGTAAAATAGCTTCCTCCAATTGTTGCAACTGCAATTCCAATTCGGTAGATCCATCTTGTTCTTCTTCAACAGGAATGGATAGTTCATGAATACTTGTTGTTTCCCCAGGTTTATGTTTGCGCAAAAACTGAAGGCATTCGTTCCGTGTCACCTGAAACAACCAAGATTTAAAATGTTGAATATCGTGCTTAAGTAACTTCGCATTCAATTCACCAAAGATTCGCATGGTAATGTCCTCAGCATTTTCAATCTGTTTCAAGTATTTCATGCAACTTCCCATAACTAAATGTCCATAACGTTCATATAATATAGGAAGCGTGTAGTTACATCGATCCGTTACATATAGATCAATTAGCTCCTTATCGGATAGTTTTTGATATTTCTTACGATTAATTCCGAAAAACATAACAGTGTAAAGATGCAACTTCTTTGTGAATTCCATAAATTGGCACTCTATATATAATAAAAAATGAAAAGAATCGCCGTTTTAACTTCTGGTGGAGATGCTCCAGGAATGAATGCATGTGTACGTGCAGTTGTGAAGATGTGTCTTTCGAAGGGCATAATCCCATTTGGAATAATGGATGGATACCAAGGGATGATTGAAGGTCGAATAATAGAATTAGGATACAGTGATGTTGATAATATCATTCAACGAGGTGGTACTATTTTAGGAACAGCTCGAAGCAAAGATTTTATGACCAAAGAAGGAAGGGTTGAAGCAATTCGTTATCTGAAAGAATATAAAATTGATGGATTGGTGCTTATTGGCGGCGATGGCACATTTAAAGGTGCGACCATTCTAAGTGAAGAATTAGAAATCGCTATCATTGGAATACCAGGTACAATTGATAATGATATTTCTGGAACAGATCATACAATTGGATATGATACAGCATTAAATACTGTTGTTGAAGCAATTGATAAGATTCGAGATACAGCAAGTAGCCATCACCGTGTTTTTTTTATTGAGGTAATGGGAAGAAACGCTGGTTTTATTGCATTGAATTCCGCCTTGGCATCCGGGGCAGAAGCTGTTTTAATTCCAGAGGAAATAACGGACATCTCTGAATTGGTACATCAAATTAAAAATCAAAACCAAGGTAGAAGAAGTTCAATTATTATAGTAGCAGAAGGTGATGATGGTGGTGGTGCCAAAGATATTATGTCCAAAGTTGAACCTTTCATGGATGGTTACGATCTTCGGTGTTCTATATTAGGGCATATCCAAAGAGGCGGCTCTCCATCTGCATTCGATCGTATCCTTGCCACCCGTATGGGAGCTTATGCCGTAGAATTATTAGAATTAGGTAAAACGAAATTAATGATTGGATCAAAAGGAGATGATCTAGTCACCCATCCAATTCTACATGGAATTGATCATACAACAGCACCAGACTTAAGTAAATTAGAACTATTGAAGTGTTTATTAACGCGAAGTTAAATCCAATTAAAAAAAAGTTCACATAATAATAAACGGTTTTTCAGGGAGTTAGTGTTGGTGGATGAATTTATTGACAAAATAAAGTTAAGAAAGAGTAGGAAAAGTAAAAAGAGTGGGTATCTTTGCACCCCGCTTAGAACGCTAAGTG
>Ga0209512_1000102_pt1:0-2500 | contig 196235 bp, 145 predicted proteins | sample frozenSSSSmetaG_FD_184142 | JGI IMG/M metagenome (GOLD analysis project Ga0209512, IMG submission 184142) | Glacier valley bacterial and archeal communities from Borup Fiord, Nunavut, Canada, to study Microbial Dark Matter (Phase II) -... | ecosystem: Environmental > Aquatic >... | reverse complement strand
GAGATTTCTGAATGGGGAAACCCGGCTAGTTGAAGACTAGTCACCCGTAAGGGGGCGAACGTGCTGAACTGAAACATCTAAGTAAGCATAGGAAGAGAAAACAATAGTGATTTCCGGAGTAGTGGCGAGCGAAATGGAAATAGCCCAAACCAATTTTGTTTCGGCAAGATTGGGGTTGTAGGACTGCAATGTGGACTTATAGATTATAGAGGAAGTGTTTGGAAAGTCACTCCATAGAAGGTGAAAGGCCTGTACTCGAAATAGTCTATATACCTAGCAGTATCCTGAGTAGGGCGGGACATGTGGAATCCTGTCTGAATCAACCGGAACCATCCGGTAAGGCTAAATACTCCTCAGAGACCGATAGTGAACCAGTACCGTGAGGGAAAGGTGAAAAGAACCCTGAACAAGGGAGTGAAAAAGATCCTGAAACCGTGTGCCTACAAGCGGTCGGAGCCTTCGGGTGACGGCGTGCCTTTTGCATAATGATCCTACGAGTTACTCCTCATTGGCAAGGTTAAGTGTTTAAGACACGGAGCCGAAGCGAAAGCGAGTCTGAATAGGGCGATATAGTCAGTGGGGGTAGACGCGAAACCTTGTGATCTACCCATGGGCAGGTTGAAGTTCCAGTAACATGGAATGGAGGACCGAACCGATAAACGTTGAAAAGTTTCCGGATGACCTGTGGGTAGGGGTGAAAGGCCAATCAAACTGGGAAATAGCTCGTACTCCCCGAAATGCATTTAGGTGCAGCGTTCAGGTTGAGTTTTATAGAGGTAGAGCTACTGATAGGACTAGGGGGCTTCACCGCCTACCAAATCCTGACAAACTCCGAATGCTATAAAATATACTGAGCAGTGAGGGCATGGGTGCTAAGGTCCATGTCCGAGAGGGAAAGAACCCAGACCATCAGCTAAGGTCCCCAAATGTATACTAAGTTGAATAAACGTTGTGCGGTTGCATTGACAGCTAGGATGTTGGCTTGGAAGCAGCCATTCATTTAAAGAGTGCGTAACAGCTCACTAGTCGAGCGATCGTGCGTGGATAATAAGCGGGCATTAAGTATACTACCGAAGCTATGGATTCGACAGTAATGTCGTCTGGTAGGGGAGCATTCTATTCAGCGTAGAAGGTGCATGGTGATGTGTGCTGGAGCGGATAGAAAAGCAAATGTAGGAATAAGTAACGATAATGCAGGCGAGAAACCTGCACACCGAAAGACTAAGGTTTCCTGGGCGACGCTAATCGTCCCAGGGTTAGTCGGGACCTAACGCGAACCCGCAAGGGGTAGTGGATGGCAAACGGGTTAATATTCCCGTACTTGCTTTAACTGCGATGGGGTGACGGAGTGATGAAAGGACCGCGTACTGACGGAATAGTACGTTGAAGATTGTAGCTATAGGCTGGATAGGCAAATCCGTTCGGCTTGGCAAAGATCGATAGTACCGAGCGTCTTCGGACAATTGGATAGTGTCCCTAAAGGCTTCCTAGAAAAACCTCTAAGCTTCAGGTTAAAGCAACTCGTACCGTAAACCGACACAGGTAGTCGAGGAGAGAATCCTAAGGTGCTCGAGTGATTCATGGCTAAGGAACTAGGCAAAATGGTCTCGTAACTTCGGGAGAAGAGACGCCAACAGCAATGTTGGCCGCAGTGAATAGGCCCAGGCAACTGTTTATCAAAAACACATGGCTTTGCAAAATCGAAAGATGAAGTATAAGGCCTGACACCTGCCCGGTGCCGGAAGGTTAAGAGGAGATGTTATTTTCGGAGAAGCATTGAATTGAAGCCCCGGTAAACGGCGGCCGTAACTATAACGGTCCTAAGGTAGCGAAATTCCTTGTCGGGTAAGTTCCGACCTGCACGAATGGTGTAATGATCTGGGCACTGTCTCAGCCATGAGCTCGGTGAAATTGTAGTATCGGTGAAGATGCCGATTACCCGCAACGGGACGGAAAGACCCCGTGAACCTTTACTATAGCTTCACATTGATATTGGGTAATTCATGTGTAGGATAGGTGGGAGACGTTGAGACTGCATCGCTAGGTGTAGGTTAGTCGTCCTTGAAATACCACCCTTGAATTATCTGATGTCTAATCCGCCCAAGGCGGAGACATTGTGTGGTGGGTAGTTTGACTGGGGTGGTCGCCTCCAAAAGAGTAACGGAGGCTCCTAAAGGTACCCTCAGCACGCTTGGTAACCGTGCGTAGAGTGTAATGGCATAAGGGTGCTTGACTGAGAGACCGACAAGTCGACCAGGTAGGAAACTAGAGCATAGTGATCCGGTGGTTCCGTATGGAAGGGCCATCGCTCAAAGGATAAAAGGTACTCCGGGGATAACAGGCTGATCACTCCCAAGAGCTCACATCGACGGAGTGGTTTGGCACCTCGATGTCGGCTCGTCACATCCTGGGGCTGGAGAAGGTCCCAAGGGTTGGGCTGTTCGCCCATTAAAGTGGCACGCGAGCTGGGTTCAGAACGTCGTGAGACAGTTCGGTCCCT